>ERZ1026780.183-NODE-183-length-55041-cov-9.901611_pt1 | contig 55041 bp, 54 predicted proteins | sample MGYA00380126_ERZ1026780 | MGnify/ENA primary metagenome ERZ1026780 (study PRJEB33269, sample SAMEA4719762) | human gut metagenome | biome: human-associated habitat; feature: organic feature; material: feces | place: Cameroon | collected 2013-10 ... | reverse complement strand
TCAAATCCTCACAACCGAAAGGTTGCTGCGGTTTGAAAGCCCCTGAAACCTTGTATCCCATCCTCTATTCTAAATCTTCCTCCCCTAAGCACCTTCAAAGTCCACCTTTTCCTAGCCACGCCCCCAAAACCCAAAGCCAAACAGCTGAGATGGCGTGGATGAAGAAAAAGATGGGATGCAAGGCGGACGGTGAAGATGAATACCGCAGCAACCTGTCGGTTGTGAGGATTTCATCAAGCCGTCCAACGCGGCAGACCGCTTTTTATTCGCCACGCCCTAAAAGGCCGGTCTCAGCCACATACTTCACCAGCTCCACAGTACTCTTAATCTTCAACTTCCGGAAAATATTAGCCTTGTGAGTATCCACAGTACGGACAGAAAGCTCCATTTGTGCCGCAATCTCCTTGCTGGACAGCCCCTCGCAGCACATCCGCACGATTTCCATCTCGCGATTGGTCAGCTTCGGCACACCAGTCTCTTTGTCAGAATCCAACCCCTCGATTTCCTCGACAACCTCGCTGATGAACTCCGCCTTCTTACGATCCTTCATTGCCGGCACAAGCGAAAGCAGACGGCTTTTCGCCTCATCATTCCTGCGAAGGATTTCCTCCTGACGCTTTTTCATATAGAGCATACGCAAGACAACCCCCATACAGATGAGCAGGATGAGTGCGAGCAAAGAAAGAAGCACCACCAGAAGCAGTCTGTTCTGCGACTCAATCTTACGTATTTCAAGTTCATTCTCCTTCTCGGCCGTGTGGTACTGCACCTTGAAATCCTCCACCGCAAGACGACTTCTATCCTTCGCAAGCCGGTCTGATAGAGAGACATACTCATTAAGCCAATCAAGTGCAGCCGAATAATTGCCGGACTTTCCATAAGCGTCCGAAAGCCCGCGCAAAGACTTCAACTTCACATAGTCTCCCCCGCTTTTTTCTGCCACCGTCTTCGCCATACTATATGCAGTCACAGCATCCGCGAAATGCTTTTCTTTAATGTCAAGTCCGCCACGAAGATTGTAGCAAATTGCAAGCGAAATGTGATTGGACTCCTGCTCCAACACAGTCACAGCCGAGTCGAGACACGCCCTCGCCTCCTTGTAGCGTCCCAAAGCAGACAAAACCGACGTCCTCTGAGAGCGTCTCACGGCAGCCTTCACCTTTCTCCCCTCACGAAGGTCAATGCCAAGAGCCTCGTCAATAAACTCCAGAGCTTTTTCCGGATGCCCAAGCGACAGCCAGATGTCAGAAGCCAGACCGAGCCTTATCGCAAGACGCGCCCCGTCACCGGACTCACGTTCATAAGCAATGGATGGAAGAACATAGGAAAGAGCAGTCTCCGGGTCGTCCACTCCGAGATAGAGCGTCGCGAGATTGTTCATAGTTGTGCTCATATCCTCCGGACTTCCCCACTGTTTGTCAAGCGCATAGACACGTTTCATATAGGAAAGCGCCTGCTCGAAAAGTCCTTTTCTCTGACATATAATCCCCAAAGTGTTCAGACACTCCGAAATCAGAGACACCTCCCCAATGTTTTCACTTTTCAGAAGAGCGTCCACCCCGAGCTGATACGCCTCGTCGAAACGGCTTTGATAGAAAAGGTGGTTTGTCATATATGTCATCACACTGGCATTCTGGCGGGCCTGCGACTGCTTGGAGAAAACCATCAGCGTGTCCATATCCTTCTCGTCAAAAAATGTCTTCATCAGACGGTTTGCAATTTCCGTCTTTGTCGCGCCACGGGACGAACTCCACTCCCGATAGAGCGTGTCCGCCTTATCCGGAGAAGGAGTAGACGCTCCCCCCCGCCGAAAGATTTATGCCGGATAAGAATAAAACAAATATGAAAAACAACAGACCTTTCATTGCTTAAGTTTGAATTAACGCAAAAATAGTTATTTTTTAGGTAAAAAAGCTGCTTTTCTAAGTAATTTTACTTATTGATTTGGAGAATTTGAATGCATATCTTTGCCACAGAAAAAAATTCAAAACCTACTATATATGAAGACTCATACATTCATCCGCCTGACGGCAGCTGCGCTGATTGGAGCAGCAACTGTCTTTTCGTCCTGCAAGAAAGTAATAGACGATACGACAGTGAAAGAAATCATCATCACTGACCCGGCAAGCAAAAGCCTGACTTTGGAGCAGGGGGACGACTACCGAATCTACTATGATGTCCTCCCCGCATCGGCTCTAAACACTGCAGTCATCGACTGGAGCAGCAGTGATGAGAGAATCGCGGGCGTAAGCGGGTTCGACAGGATTTACGCCTATGCGCCCGGAAACGCCACAATCACAGGAAAATGCGGCGATGCCGAAGTGGAAATCGAAGTCACCGTCACTAAAGTTCAAGTCACATCGTTCACTGCACCGGAAAAGCTCACGATTTATGTCGGTTTAGAAAACGAAATCGAAATGACAATCGAGCCGGCAAAAGCCAACGCTTCCTCGCTGGACTGGGAATATGACAAGGAGATGGTGGAATTGAATTTCAAAGAAGGAAAAGCTATTGTCAAAGGCCTCAAGAGCGGGTCTTGCGCGATGACTGTCAAATCAGAATCAACCGCTAAAACCATCAATCTCACAATCAAAGAGTTGACAGAAAGAATAAAAGTGAACTACATTAGCATTACAGACACAAAGAATATCGTTGTGCAAAACGGGGACAATGTTCCTTGGAATGAGCTGTTCATTGGTGTTTTATCCGTCATTGTCGGAGATGGTATCAGTCTGCCGGAAGATGTCACAGTCAGCTCGTCAAACCCGTCAGTCTGCAAAGAGTTCATATACCATAAATTCACTAATTCTACGGCCTGGTATCAACCCATTTGGGGCGAAGAGTTTGGCAGCTCGGAAATTACAGTCAGCACGACTGACAAACAATTGAACACGGTGCACAAGCTCAGTTTCACATTGACAAGCGAGCCGAAAGGAATCCCTGGAGATATTACTGTGGAAGTTGACAAAACGATTTTGAAAAATGGTGACAGCTACCGGATGGATAAAAATTCCCAAAAAGAATTTAACATAAATCCCCTCTACAAGTATTACGCCAATTGGACTTTTAATGGAGGAAACGTAAGCATTGAGCATGTCTGGGGCAATGATGTCTGGTCGTATGGTGCAAAAATCACAGCCGGAGAGCAAACAGGCACCACAACCGTCACCGTGAAAGACCAAACCGGCAAGTCAATGTCCTTCGAGATAAATGTCACAGAGCAGATATTCTCCGAGGACATCTACATCATTGATGACGAAACCGGCAAAAAGGCAGAAGGTGCGGTTTATATCCCTTGCGGAGGCTCCAAAATTTTCAGGCTTTCCAATGAGAATTATAAAGGTAAATGGTCAGTCGGACGGCCCGCATACTACATCGTCGAGCCAATTTCCCCCGATGAAAACGGCTATTGCACAAAGGTGAAAGTCACTACAACAAAGGATGCTTGGCAAAAAGGAACATATATCCAGGTTGTGGATAAGGCAAATTTGAATAGCATAAGTGTCGAAGGGCTCTGGGCGGGCATTGATTTCTCGAAGATAACTGGCCCGACTTTAAGATCAAGTATAGGGAATACTCAGATAAGTTCGGGTAAGATCGTTTATTTCACATGGGATGGTCAAAAGACAGATTATCATGACACTTTCTATCTCCTCGCTGCCGATGCAACCAGATATGAAAAACTCCCGGGTGTGACATTCTCTGTCGAAAAAAGCGACGAAGATTCCGGATTCACAATTGGTACTGACCAAACTATGATGCAGAGGACTGGAGAGATTCCGGTGACTTGGAAAGAGAAATATGGTAGAGAGGCAATATTGACTTTGACCGACCACTGGGGACATCAGATGAGTTTCAGTTTCAAGCCAAGGATAGATTTCTTCAACGGAAAATGGAGAATACATCAAAAGTATAACGGGAAAAGTAGCGTCACAACGTGGCACGACTTACCTAAAGATCCCCCGAGTCGAAAGATAACAATCTCGTCTGCCCAGAAATATTATACTATTGACAACGAAAAAGGCTGGGACAAATACGAAATATTCCTTATAAACACCGATGACAATCAAGGATCTGCATGGGATTATAAATGCTACTATATAGATTGTGAGGTGTCTGAAAAAAATAATAATGGCTGGAACTATAAACCCGCAGTCCTCAATAAGTTTACGATAGGTCCCGGGAAGAATATTGCTCCAGCGCCCCAAAAACCTTTTAAACTCTTATTCCGCGATTCCCAAGGCAAGTCTTGTTATATAGAGATTCATTTTAATTACGAATATTAAATCATATTCAATAACCAACAAAATTATGGAAAAAATCATTAAACTTTCGACATTCGCCGCACACGGCCTGTTGACACTTTCAGTTGCAGTTTTAGGAATCGCCTGCTCTTCCTGCACGGTTGAACCGACTGCACTCACAGAGGAGAACCTTCCTGTGAAATCTATAATCTGCGGACACGTGAGGTATTCCTACACGAAAGACCAAGGTGGTGCCGTAACAGAAGCAGGAAAGCCGGGACTTACCGTCAACATCGCATACGGCATTCCTGATGCAACTACCGGTAAGGTTGAAAGCTATGCTCTCAGAACAGTCACCACCGGGCAGCATGGATATTTCGAGTATGCTCTCGGATGTCCGGTGGGCAAAGCTCTCACAGTGAAGGTTTCAGCCAGCGGATACGTCGATGATGCCAAAGGGACACCTACGACCGGAAGCAGCACACAGAAATCTAAAGCATACTTATATGCCGAAGTTGAAAAGAGCGTCACCGGTGGACAGGCTGCCTATTTTGCGATTGATATGACACCGGCTGCGTATGTTGGCGCCCCAGGCTTGAAACAGTAAGACTCTGTTTTCCTTTCACTACATTTCCGCCATCTGGCGGCAAAACCAACAAAAACAGACTTATATGAAGAATTTACTTAAAGTATCACTCCTCACGACGTTTTTCCTCGCAACGGCTTCTACTGTTGCGCTCGCCCAGGAGTATCAGACAGTCCCTGAAGGACAGCGTATGACCTGCTACCACGTCTATTCGAAGGGCGATGCGCAAAAATTCAGTCCGAAGCGCGGAGACTGGTCGGTCGGTGTCACATTCAACCCGGCCACCCTCGGCTACAAACTCAAGATGCAGCCTAAGAACGGCGAGTATGCCGGTGCGTTCATCGCCGACAACGCCACTGCGAAAAAACAGATGTTCATACTCTCGCAGGACCCTCTTGCAGCAGTTCGCGTGCGCTACTATTTCAACGAAAGCTGGGCGCTCCGTATGACACTCGGTCTGAACGGAAGCCACGTCGACTACAAGGAATATGTCCAGGACGACCTTGCAAAGGCGATTGACCCCAACTCCGAGAATAAGGTGGTGGACAATGTCATCTCCAATCTCAACAGCGGCAGCCTTGCAATCGGTGCGCAGTATATGGCAGGCAAGGGGTCGCTGAAATTCATCACCGGATTCGGACTCGTCTATGCAATCGCCGGCGGCGGACTCAATTTCAACTACGGCAACAAAATCACCGACCTCAACAAGGTGCCGTCGTCTATGCCGATGACAATGCCTCCTGCTACGGGTGCGAAAGACCCGACACTCAACGACTTCCAATCCACTCTCGGCATTGCCTACGGACGTCCTCTCAAGAGGTATAATGTGGGTTATGTCCAGGGTCTTGGAATCACAGCCGACATGGGTGTGGAGTGGTTTATGACCGGAAGGCTTTCACTCACTGCCACAATGACTTTCACTCCGGTGATGGCCATCTGGCAGCCTAAGACCTATGCAATCTACGAAGGTTTCTCTTCCCGCACCGGAAAGGTGGAGCAGTACAACTCTCTCGTGAGCCCGGGTAGCCACGCCTGGCTCTATGGTACGGAGAACATCGGATGCAACTTGTCTCTTAACTATTACTTCTGATAAATATGAATCAAATCAAATCAATTCTTGTCGCGTCAGCGTTCGCGCTCGTGGCAATGCCTGCGTCAGCCCAGTTGAACAGATTGATTAACAAGGCAAAGGACGCGGTGGAAAAAAATGAAAGAACCACAACTATGACACAAAACCAGACCGCAGCCGCTTCCCCTCAGGCGACGGGAAAGAGCTATTATGTCAGCCCTGCCGGCTCGAACCGCAATGATGCGCTGACTCCACAGACCGCAGTGAAGGACCTCCAGAAGGCGATTGACCTCGCAGAGGAAGGTTCGGTAATCAACATCGCGGAGGGCAACTACCTCGGCAAGCTCGACCAGGGCTTTGTTGAAGTGAAGAAGTATCTCTCGCTCGTAGGAGGCTGGAACAGCGATTTCTCCGAGCGTAACCCTGTGAAGTACATCACATCCATCCGTCCGGGCGCACAGCAGGTCGGAACAAGCGGCAGCCACGCCAGCCTTGAGGTTTATGTACGCGGAAAACGCGGCTCTACAGTCCTCATCGACGGTATCGCATTCGACAAGGGACAGTACAACAGCTATTGCAGCTATGCTCCGGACGACGCCCGCACAGGTTCTCCTGAGGGCTGCGAGACAGGACGTCTTCTGATTGAGGGAGAGAATCCTCCTGTTCCGAAGGTTGGCGGCGCTCCAATCGGCAAACCTCTCCTCAGGGGCGATGTCGAGGGAAATGTCATCATCCGCAACTGTACTTTCGTGAACGGCTACCATTTCGCAATCGAGATGGGTTGCGTTGCCGGACATTTCGATGTGTATAACAATGTTTTCGTTGCAAACAGAATGTCTGCCTGCGAAATCCGCGGTATGGCTCCTGACCAGAACCTCTGCTCTTTGGATTTCCACGACAACACAGTCCTTTTCACCTGGTGCCGTACAAAGGTTCAGGAGAGTATGGGAGTGGGCTTCCGCTTTATGACGGGCCTGAAGACCGTGAACGTGCGCAACAATGTCTTCGGATGCTCTAACCTCGGAGCTGTCGAGCGCACATTTGTGGACGGAAACGCTTCCAAGGAGGCTGCGCGTGAGACTAATGTGACAGACAACCTCTTCTTTATGAACAGGAACAATATGACAGCCGGCGCTGCCGACCTCGTTCTTCCGTCCGGCGGTGGAAAATGGCTTTTCCTCGCTGCGGCTCAGTTCGAGGATGCAGAGCAGCTCAAGGAGTATGAGGGCAACCGTGAAATGGATGCGAACGAGAAGTTCATCGGAGCCATTGACGCTGCCTATCTCAAGGGCTATATGGGCATAAACATCAAGTCGTCACAGAGTTACGACCCTAATTCCGCTGCGAACCAGGTGAACCGTCTCTTCGGTATGAACCAGCAGGGTACGGAAATCGTACGCGCTTCGATGTTCGCCAACCGCTATCCGTTCGAGAAGGCGTTTGACCTCTTCGGAGCTGTGGAAGGCTGCGGCGCACAGATGCCTCAATAGATATTATTCATTAGTTTCAGCCTTTCGGAGCCTTTGAGAGGCTGGTGTGTCTGTTATTATTTAATGCTGCCCGTGGCGGGAAATTCTCCGCTGCGGGCAAATTTTGTCCAGAGACTCCGAAATTTGGCGGAATTGGTCTCATATTCTTCCCGTGTCATTCCACAAAGCATTTCTGCGGAGCCCCAGTCTTCAAGTTTTCCCAAAAGGAAGGGAAGTTCGATGCTGTGGCAGGCGCCAAGTTCGGAGCCTTGAGGATGCCAACTGAAGCAGTAGGTCTGCGCCTCTATGCCGGCTGAGCGGAGTTTCGCGGCATAGCGCAGCGCCGGTTTACGGAAAACCTTATCTGTCAGGAATTTGACCAACGGACGACGCAGCGGGGTTTTCCACAGGAAGCCGGTCCATTTGCGGATGTATGGCGAAGCGTCGTCTGCGTTGTAGCCGACAATGACTCTGAAACGGTCTTTTCCGTCCACAGCATCACGGTTTGGTTGTCCCGGGACACTTGTCTGGGCATCTCTGCCAGGCCGTTCGTCGGCGCCGGTTGTAGTATCACCGTTTGTTTGCCCACAATTGCAGTCGCGACACACAGATTGCCCCCCGACAGGAGGAATCCTCATATAATCCCGAAGCACAGGCAGGAATATCAGTCCGAGTCGCATCGACTTCACCGCATCCTGCGCCTCGATAATATGCCCGAGCGTCACCTCATCCCCCTCGACTGCCTTGTCAAAGCACTTTTCCCTGCGTTCCCGAGCCGATTCTTCCGGCACGCCGCCAAGCCCTGCAATCGAGGAAAGTCGGTCGAGAAAGGCAGCAGTGACCTTTGCCGCAGCCTTCGGAGTTATCGTGTTTCCGAGTGGAGGAGACTGGAGTATCGCCCTATGAAACAGCGTCTCGCCTCCAAAACGTGGAACATTCGTAATCGGTTCCACGTCGTCCGCCGAAGCAATCAGTGATGCAATGGAGTGTGCCCCTGCCGACTGCCCGAAAACTGTGATGTTGTCCGGGTCGCCACCAAAAGAAGCGATATGCCGACGAATCCAACGAAGAGCCGTTTTCTGGTCTTCAAGCCCAAGATTCCCCACTCCCCTCTCCGGATGCCAGATATATCCCTCTGCACCAAGACGATAGGAAATCTTCACAACAATGACATCCCCCGCCAGAGCCAAAGAAGAAACATCATAGCGATGGTCTTCACTCCCCCCTGTAAGGTAGAACCCGCCGTGAATCCACACCATCACAGGCAGCCGCCTATGCTCCTCCCCCAGGCTCTCTTCTCCCGACGCCCCTGATTCTCCTCCAAAACAACAATTCGCAGAAGTTTCAATAGGTTCTTCTCCAGAGCCACAATTCTCTTTAGCCTCAACAGATTCTTCTCCAGAACAACAATTCGCAGAAGTTGCTCCAGGCACAGTCACGGACAGACAAAGTTCCCCCTCACGCATCTTCAAACCGGAATCCGGTCCGAGCTGCTCCAGCAGATGCGACAGATTCTGAGGACAAACGCAGCCATACTCCCGCGCATCGACAATCTCCCCCTCCCCATATTCCACCATCTCAGGCATCCCAAACCGGGCATAGCGGGCATAAACAATCCCGTGGAACAGACTGGCACCGTTCCACAGCTTCTCCCCGATGAATTTTCCGTCGACACTGCGCACAAATCTTTCAGAAACCATATTTCCTTCTATTACTTCCACCACTCTCTTATCCAAGAAAAATTGAACATACAAATTTAGAAACTGTTTCGGAAACGCGAAAAAAGTTTTACCTTTGAAGATTTAATTGCGGTTTGCATACAAACTATTAACTGAACTTAAAATGAGCATCCAGACTGAAAAAATCAAGGAATTGGTCGAAAAGAGGGCGGTCGCGCGTTTGGGCGGCGGACAGGCGAGGATAGATGCACAGCATTCGAAGGGGAAACTCACTGCACGTGAGAGGATTGCGTTGCTTTTGGACGAGGGGAGCTTCGAGGAATATGATATGTTCGTGCACCATCGCTGCCACAATTTCGGGATGGACAAGACACACTACGACGGCGACGGAGTGGTGACCGGACAGGGAACAATCGACGGAAGAGTCGTTTATGTCTTCGCACAGGACTTCACCGTCACCGGCGGTTCGCTTTCCGAGACAATGGCGCAGAAAATATGCAAAGTTATGGATGCGGCCGTGCGGAACGGCGCCCCTTGCATCGGAATCAACGACTCCGGTGGAGCGCGAATCCAGGAAGGAGTGAGTTCGCTGGCGGGTTTCGGTGAGATTTTCGAGAGAAATATCCTTTCTTCCGGTGTGATTCCTCAGATTTCGGGCATATTCGGTCCTTGCGCAGGCGGAGCGGTCTATTCCCCTGCCCTGACGGACTTCAATATAATGGTGAAAAACACATCCTATATGTTCCTCACAGGGCCTGCGGTCGTCAAAAGCGTCACCGGTGAAGAAGTCACCCAGGAGCAACTCGGAGGAGCAGAGGTACATTCCAAAAAGAGCGGAGTCGCACATTTTGCCGCAGAAAGCGAGCAGGAGGGGCTTCAGCTCATACGCGAACTCATAAGTTACATCCCTTCTAACAACCGTGAAAAAGCGCCCGAAAGGCCTACAAACGACCCATACAACCGTGTGGACTACGCACTCAACGACATAATTCCGGACAATCCGAACAAGGCTTATGATATGTATTCGGTCATCCGCAGCATCGTTGACGACGCCCGTTTTCTCGAAATCCACAGCGAATGGGCGAAAAACATAATCATCGGATTCGCAAATATGGGAGGTAAATCGGTGGGAATCGTCGCAAACCAGCCTAAGTTTCTCGCGGGCGTTCTGGACATCAACGCTTCCCGCAAGGCTGCCCGTTTTGTCAGATTCTGCGACGCCTTCAACATCCCTCTTATCAGCCTTGTGGACGTGCCAGGATTTCTCTGCGGCACCCAGCAGGAGTATGGCGGCATCATCTCCAACGGAGCGAAACTCCTCTATGCCTACGGCGAGGCGACAGTTCCGAAAATCACCGTCACACTTCGCAAAAGCTACGGCGGAGCGCATATCGTGATGAGTTGCAAGCAGTTGAGAGGAGACGTAAACTACGCCTGGCCGAGCGCCAACATCGCTGTAATGGGTGCAGACGGAGCGGTGGAAATCCTCTATTCGAAGGAACTCAAGGCGGAAGGTGACCCGACAAAACGGACGGAAATTAAGGAAGAGAAGAAAAAGGAATATGACGAGCTCTTCTGCAATCCATACTATTCGGCAGCATTCGGTTATATCGACGACGTCATTGAGCCTGCGAACACCCGTTTCCGCATCATCCGCGCACTTGTGCAGTTGGAAAACAAGAAAGTGGAACAGCCTCATCGCAAGCACGACAACCTTCCGATGTAGTTTCCGGAAGATTACGACACCGGGGGCCTACAACCTCGGAAATTGACAAAAGTAAAGACACCTACATAATATTGCGCAATGAAATTCGGACTTATACTTTCGCTCACCGCTGTCCTTGTCGTTTTCGCGGCATTGACAGTGCTGTATTTCTGCTATTTGTGGATAGGCAAGGCGCAGAATTTCGAATGGGGAGGGCTGTGCAAGGGTCTCAAAGGCAGTAGAAAGTCCGGGGAAATGAGCCCGGAAGTGGCTGCAGCAGTGGCTATGGCTCTCGAAAAGGAACTCGGAAGGGAGGATGAGATTGCGGCGGCGATTGCAATGGCGCTTGAGGCAGAGGGGGTTGGAGAGGTGCACGATGTGGAAAGTTATGTGATAACCATCAGACGGTAGGACGATTCATCAACATAAGCGATTTATCAATATAAGAACAACTTTTCGACAAGATATATTACAATCATAATTCGGGATTATGGGAAAATATAATTTCAGAATAAACGGACACGACTACCAGGTCGATGTCAACTCGGTGGAAGGCGGAATTGCCGATGTCACCGTGAACGGAACTGACTACAAAGTCGAACTCGCTGACGCAGTGCCCGCTCCTGCTCAACAGGCGGCAAGACCGGCCCCTCAGACAGTTTCCACAGGCGCTCCGGCGGTGACTTCTCAGGCGACCGCCCCGGCAGCCCAGACGGCAACGGCTTCTGCACCTCAGGGCAAGGGAGAAGTTGTCACCGCTCCCCTTCCGGGCGTGATTCTCGACATCAAAGTGAAGGTCGGGGATGCTGTCAAGGCGGGACAGACAGTCGCTGTTCTGGAGGCGATGAAGATGGAAAACGAAATTGAATCCACAGCAAGCGGCACAGTCACGGCAGTCAATGCAGGAAAAGGAGATTCTGTTCTTGAGGGCGCAGCCATAATAACTATAGGATAATGCACGAGATTTTCGACAGTCTCCAGCAGTTCTGGAGCTTCACCGGATTCTACAACTGCACATGGCAGCACCTTGTGATGGTGGCGATTGGCCTCATCTTCATCTTTCTGGGTATAGTCAAAAAATGGGAGCCGCTGCTTCTTGTTCCGATTGGTTTCGGAATCATTGTCGGCAACATTCCGCTTCCATCCGGGATGCAGGTGGGCATATATGAGGAGGGGTCGGTGCTAAACATTCTCTATCAGGGAGTTGTGAAGGGCTGGTATCCCCCTTTGATTTTTCTGGGAATAGGCGCGATGACCGATTTTTCCTCTCTGATTTCCCAACCGCGTCTGATACTCATCGGAGCGGCGGCACAGATGGGCATTTTCGGAGCATTCCTTCTTGCGCTCTGGCTCGGATTCACCCCGCAGGAAGCCGGAGCAATCGGAATCATCGGCGGTGCGGACGGTCCTACGGCCATTTTCCTCAGTTCCAAACTCGCCCCACATCTTCTGGGAGCAATCGCAGTTTCGGCATATTCCTATATGGCGCTTGTACCGGTGATTCAGGAGCCGATTATGCTTTTATTAACCACAAAGAAGGAAAGACTCATCAAAATGGCGCCTCCAAGAGTGGTCAGCCAGAGAGAGAAAATAATGTTCCCGATTGTCGGATTCATACTCACGGCATTCATCGTTCCGTCGGGTCTTCCGCTTTTGGGTATGCTCTTTTTCGGTAATCTCCTGAAAGAGAGCGGAGTGACCAGAAGGCTTGCAGAGACAGCCAGAGGGCCGCTGATTGATGTTGTCACCACACTCATCGGACTCACGGTGGGAGCATCCACACAGGCCGATCAATTCCTTTCTCCGCAGTCGATTAAAATCTTCATTCTGGGGCTTATATCCTTTGTAATTGCGACCTTCTGCGGCGTGCTTTTTGTGAAAATAATGAACCTGTTTTGCAAGGAAGGCAGAAAAATCAATCCGCTCATAGGCAATGCGGGAGTTTCCGCAGTTCCGGATTCCGCGAGGGTGTCCGAAGTGGTGGGACGAAAGTTCGACAAAGACAACCACCTTCTTATGCACGCGATGGCACCGAATGTGGCGGGAGTGATTGGTTCAGCGGTGGCTGCGGGTATTCTGCTGGGATTTCTGGGATAGTGTCGGCGCAGTTGCGAAGCTTAAGTGAATGAAAATATAATAACAATAAAAATACAACAAAATGCAGAACAAATTGCAGGAACTGACAGACAAACTCTACAACGAGGGGCTGTCAAAAGGTAAGGCTGAGGGAGAGGCAATTCTCGCAAAAGCAAACTCTGAGGCGGAGGAAATCATCGCCCAGGCCAAGAAAAAGGCTGATGCCATTGTTGCTAAAGCGCAGAAAGATGCTGAAGACCTCAAGACCAAAACTGCCGGAGACATCGCTCTCGCATCGAGACAGACAGTGAGCGAGACACGCCAGGCAATCGAGAAACTCATTGTGACTGAGGCGACTGACGCTAAAGTAAAGGCAGCCCTTTCAGACGAGGAGTTCATCAAGACAATCATCACCACAGCTGTAAAGGCATTCGCTGATGGCAAGGACTGCGACATTGAACTCTGCCTGCCGGAAAGCGCAAAAGGCAATCTCGACACATTCGTGAAAAAGGAAGTTGCCAAAACTCTCGGCAAAGAGGTGGAAGTGAAGTTCAGCAAGAAAATCGGAGGCGGATTCACCATCGGGCCTAAGGACGGCGGCTATTTCGTCAATTTCAGCGACGAGGCATTCAGGGAACTCATCAGCGAGTATCTGCGTCCTGCAACAAAGAAAATCCTATTTGGATAATATGAAGAACTACGAATATATAATAGCCGGCCTCCCTGTGGTTGACAGCGGCTTCCGGTTCACTGACACGACTCCAGACGAGTTCATCGCCCAGATTCGTGAACAGTTGGACTCCGCTGACAATGCTCTGGTGGACTTTCTGATGAAAGGCTATGCCGAGGATTGCCTCACTCCGGAGTTCTATGCCGAAGCACTCGCACACAGAAACCGTTTTCTGCGCGAATATTTCCGCTTCGACCTCTGCCTGAGGAACCTGAAGGTGAAATACCTCAACAAAGAGCTCGGAAGACCTGCCGATAAAGACCTTATGGTGCTCCTCGGCAAGGACGGCGAGGCTCTCGAACTGCCTTTCGAAGAGGAAGAGGCTGTGGAAAGCATCCTTCGGGGAGACGACCTTCTGGTGCGCGAAAGGGCTTTGGACGACCTTGTTTGGGAGAATGTCTCCAAAATGACGGTCTTCGACTATTTCGACATCGAGGCGGTGCTTGCGTTCATCGTGAAGATGCAGGTCGTGGCCCGCTGGTACAGGCTCGACGAGCAGAGCGGACGCGAAATGTTCCGCAAACTCGTCGGAGAAGTGCGCGGCACATTCAAGGGCGTAAACTACACGGGTGCTTAGGTCCTTCGGGGCGGCCGCTCCGGAAGCTGATTTTCGGGAGTGGCAGATAAATTTGAAAAAATAAATTAAAGTATAAATCAATATGAACAAGACTACAGGAAAGGTGACGGGCATCGTCTCAAACCTTGTCACTGTCGCGGTGGACGGACCGGTGTCGCAGAACGAAATCTGCTACATCGACCTTGACGGAACGCATCTTATGGCGGAGGTCATCAAGGTGAACGGTTCCAATGCGGCTGTGCAGGTTTTCGAGAGCACCCGTGGCCTGAAAAACGGGAACAAGGTAGTTTTCGAGAACAAGATGCTTGAGGTCACATTGGGTCCGGGCTTGCTTTCGAGCTGCTACGACGGACTCCAGAACAACCTCACCACGATGACGGGAGTCTTCCTCAAGAGGGGCGAATACACAGAGCCTCTCGACCACGAAAAAATTTGGGACTTCACCCCGATTGCAAAGGAAGGCGACAAAGTCGTTGCCGCAGACTGGCTTGGAGAAGTGAAGGAGGGATGGCTGCCTCACAAAATTATGGTGCCGTTCTCTTTCAAGGGTGAATACACGGTGAAATCCGTTGCCGCAGAAGGTCAGTACAAGATTGACGACACGATGGCGATACTCGTGAACGAAAACGGCGAGGAAGTGAAGGTCACGATGATCCAGAAATGGCCGGTGAAAGTGGCTGTGAAGGGTTATAAGGAAAAACCGAGACCTTCAAGAATTATGGAGACGGGAGTCCGCGTAATCGACACTCTCGACCCTATCGCAGAGGGAGGTACGGGCTTCATCCCGGGACCGTTCGGCTGCGGAAAGACAGTGCTCCAGCACGCGATTGCAAAGCAGGGTGACGCACAGGTCATCGTGATGGCGGCCTGCGGAGAGCGTGCGAACGAGGTGGTGGAAATCTTCACCGAGTTCCCTGAACTGATTGACCCGCACACAGGACGTCACCTTATGGAGCGTACAACCATCATCTGCAACACCTCCAATATGCCTGTAGCCGCACGTGAGGCATCCGTTTACACGGCAATGACCATTTGCGAATACTACCGTGCGATGGGTATGAAGGTTCTCCTGCTCGCGGACTCCACTTCAAGATGGGCGCAGGCCCTCAGGGAGATGAGTAACCGTCTGGAGGAGCTTCCGGGAGCGGATGCATTCCCTGTGGACCTTTCTGCCATCATCTCAAACTTCTATGCACGTGCCGGAATGGTCGTTCTGAACAACGGTCAGACAGGTTCTGTGACCTTCATCGGAACAGTATCCCCTGCGGGAGGTAACCTCAAGGAGCCTGTGACCGAGTCCACCAAGAAGGCTGCACGTTGCTTCTACGCTCTTGAGCAGAAACGTGCCGACCAGAAGAGATACCCTGCGGTGAACCCGATTGACTCATATTCAAAATATCTCGAATATCCTGAGATTCAGGAATATCTCGAAAAGACAATCGCCACGGGATGGACGGAAAAAGTCAACGAACTCAAAAACCTCATCCGCAAGGGCCGTGAAGCGCAGGAGCAAATCAACATCCTCGGTGACGACGGTGTTCCTATGAACTACCACGAGTTGTTCTGGAAGTCCGAACTCATTGACTTTGTGGTGCTTCAGCAGGATGCATTCGACGCAATCGACGCACTCTGCCCTCTTGAGAGGCAGAAATATATGGTCGAACTTGTGCTCGGCATCTGTGAGCGCCATTTCGAATTTGAGGACTTCGAGAAATGCCGTGACTTCTTCAAGGAAATCATCAACATTCTCCGTCAGATGAACTACTCCGAGTTCCACAGCGAGCAGTTCAAGGAATTTGAAAACAAACTTAATACACTCCTGAGCAATGGCAAATAAGGCATATAAGAAAATCTACACAAAGTTGGAAAGCATCACCAAGGCCACAGTTTCGCTCAGGGCTGACGGTGTTTCCAACGATGAGCTTGCCATTGTCGCAGGCAGGCTCGCACAGGTCGTAAAGACCAAGGGTGAGGTCGTGACGCTTCAGGTTTTCTCCGGCACGGAAGGTATTCCGACGGATGCTGAAGTGACTTTCCTCGGCGAGGCTCCGAACCTTCACGTGAGCGATGAACTCGCGGGACGATTCTTCGACGCATACGGACACCCGATTGACGGCGGTCCTGAGGTTGAAGGCGAAGTCCGCGAAATCGGCGGTCCTTCAGTGAACCCATATAAGAGAAGACAGCCTTCTGAGATTATCCCGACAGGTATCGCCGGCATCGACCTCAACAACACACTCGTTTCCGGACAGAAGATTCCGTTCTTTGCGGACTCCGACCAGCCATACAACAATGTGATGGCGCAGGTTGCCCTCCGTGCGGACGTGGACAAGATTATCCTCGGAGGTATGGGTCTTTCAAACGACGACTACCTCTACTTCAAACACGAATTTGAGGCAGCGGGTGCACTCGACAAAATCATCTCTTTCGTGAACACCACCGAGCAGCCGCCTGTTGAGCGACTCCTCATTCCGGATATGGCGCTTACAGCCGCCGAGTATTTTGCGGTGGAGAAGAACGAGAAAGTGCTTGTGCTTCTGACAGATATGACACTTTATGCGGATGCGCTCTCCATCGTGTCGAACCGTATGGACCAGATTCCATCGAAGGACTCGATGCCTGGCTCGCTCTACTCTGACCTCGCAAAGATTTACGAGAAGGCTGTGCAGCTTCCTGACGGAGGCTCAATCACCATCATCGCTGTGACCACCCTCAACGACGGAGACATCACCCACGCGATTCCGGACAACACCGGTTACATCACCGAGGGACAGCTCTTCCTCCGTAACGACCCGGATTCCGGCAAGGTCATCATCGACCCTTTCCGTTCCCTCTCCAGGCTCAAGCAGCTCGTTCAGGGAAAGAAGACAAGGGAAGACCACTCACAGGTGATGAACGCCTCTGTACGTCTCTACGCTGATGCCCAGAATGCAAAGACCAAGCTTGAGAACGGTTTCGACCTTTCGGACTACGACCACCGTTGTCTTGCCTACGCGAAGGACTACGCCACAAGAATCCTTTCAATCGATGTCAATATCAGTCTCGACGAGATGCTCGACACTGCCTGGGAACTCTTCGGCAAGTATTTCTCCAAAGCAGAAACCGGCATCAAGCAAGCCTTGATTGATAAATATTGGAAAAATTAGTGTTTTATGGCGATCAAATTTCAATATAACAAAACTTCGCTGAATGAAATTGGCAAGCAGCTGAAGATGCGCCAAAACGCCCTCCCGACCCTGAAGAATAAGGAGAGCGCGTTGCGTCTGGAGGTTCGCCGTGCCAAGGATTATTCGGAGAAGTTGATTGAAGACCTTGAAGCCGCCCTCAACAAATACGATTATCTTGCTGCCCTGTGGAACGAGTTTGAACCTGGCCTCATATCCATCACTGACGTGGAACTCGTCACGGTGAAAGTGGCCGGTGTGAAAACCCCGGAACTGAAGGGAATCAGCTTCGAAATCCACGAATTCAACGCCTTCGTCAAACCGGCCTGGTATGCCGACGGTGTGGCAATACTCAAAGAACTCTCGCGTCTTGGAATAGAGTCGGAGGTCTACAAAGAGAAGAGCCGGATTCTGGATTTCCAGAGAAAAAAGACCACCCAGAAAGTGAACCTTTACGAAAAGGTGCAGATTCCGGGCTATCAGGAGGCGATTCGCAAGATAAAAAGGTATATGGAAGACGAGGAAAACCTCTCCAAGGCGGCTTCCAAGATTGTCAAGCAAAGACACGCGGCAGAGGAGGACGCAGAAGATGGTAACTAAAATGACAAAATATTCCTTCATCCTGCTTTCGGAGCAGACAGAAGGATTCCTGAACTCACTTCAGGAACTTGGAGTCGTTGACATCTCACGCTCCCTCAAACCGATTGACGAGCAGTCTTCCGAAATGCTCGCAGAGGCTGACCGTGCGAAAAAAGCCCTCTCCATTCTCGCGGCATGCAAAGCCGGGAGTGAAAAGGACTTCAAATTCGACGGTTGCCCTGTAGATGCGGTTTTGGAAACTCAAGACAGGATTGCTGAGATTTCGGCGGAGATTGCTGCGGCAAAGAAGGAAATTGCAGTTCGTCAGCCGTGGGGCAGCTTCCGTAGCGAAGACATCCACAAACTTGAGTCCCAGGGACTTAAACTGCGATTCTACAGCTGTATGAAAAAGAAATTCGACCCGTCCTGGGCTGAAATCCGACCACTGGAAGTCATCAGCGAGACTGAGTCGAAGGTGTTTTTCGTGACTGTTTCTCCGGCGGAAGAAGAGTACAGTTTCCCGATTGAGGCTGTCCCGGCTCCCGAAGGTTCTGTGAATGAGGCTGAAGAAAAACTCTCCCTCTTGCAGGGCAAACTCGAAAAGGAGCAGCAGCTGCTTGCAAACCTCAAAAGTTGCAGTGACGAAATCCATAAGGCGTACAACGACGCCCTTTCCCGTCTCGACCTCTATTTCGCGGAGGCGGCCACAGAAAAGGCGGTTGACAACTACCTCACCGTTCTCACCGGCTTTGCTCCGACATCGGACGAACGGAGGCTCTGCGACAGTTTCGACTCGATGAACATCTACTACAGCCACGAGGCGGCTACCAAAGAGGATAATCCTCCGGTGAAGCTGAAGAACAACTGGTTTGCAAAGAACTTCGAGGTGCTCACCGGAATGTATGGTGTGCCGGCCTACGACGAGTTCGACCCCACCCCAGTACTCGGTCCGTTCTTTATGCTCTTCTTCGCAATGTGTATGGGAGACGCCGGCTACGGAATACTTCTTATGCTGATAGCGCTCGTGCTCAGACTGAAGATGAAGGATTCGAGCCTCGGCAAGATGCACAGGCTCATCGCCTTCCTCGGCGGAATGACCTTCGTTGTGGGAATTTTCCTCGGCACATTCTTCGGAATGAGTATTTTGGAGGCTTCCTGGGCACCTGCCTGGCTGAAAGGACTCTGCATCGACGGATGGTTCCCCGATGCGAAGATTGCGGGATTCCCGGTTCAGATGGTGCTTGCCGTTGCAATCGGTGTGCTGCACATCTGCCTTGCGATGATAATCAAGACCATCAACTTCACCAAACGCTTCGGTTTCAAGAAAACTGTCGCAACTTGGGGATGGACAACTCTGATTGTCGGTGGTCTGGTGGTGGTTTCACTCGGGATGACTGAAGTTCTCTCTGCTGAAGCCTTCAAATGGACAATCATCGCGCTCGCAGTCGTCAGCGGCCTTGCAATCTATGTTTTCAACACACCCGGACGCAACCCGCTTCTGAACATCGGCTCCGGCCTTTGGGACACATACAATATGGTGACCGGACTGTTGGGCGACGTTCTGAGCTACATCCGACTCTATGCCCTCGGCCTTGCCGGCGGTATGCTCGGAAATGCGTTTAACATAATGGGAACGATGATTCTCGACATTCCTGTTCCGGGAGTGAACTGGGTGTTCTGCATCATCATCCTCATTTTCGGTCACGTGCTGAATCTCGCGATGTCTTGCCTTGGAGCCTTTGTGCACCCGCTGCGTCTGACATTCGTGGAGTATTTCAAGAACTCCGGCTATGAGGGAAGCGGAGCAAAATACAACCCTCTGACAAAAAAGAAATGATGTCAAAGACATTGATTGTTAAAGACATAAATTGCCAAAGACATCAAAAAGAAAAATAAGATATAACAAATAAATAAAACAATTATGAACGAAATTCTTGGTTATCTTGGCCTCGGCCTTATGCTTGGTCTGGCCGGCATCGGTTCCAGCTACGGAACAACCATCGCTGCAAACGCAGCCGAGGGCGCACTCAAAAAGAATCCGGAGAAATCATCCACTTACATGATTCTCTCTGCACTTCCTGCAACTCAGGGTCTCTACGGATTCGTGGGCTTCCTCCTTTGGCTAGTAGTCTTCAAGCCGGATTTCACTGCTCAGGGTCCGCTTCTTTTCGGAGTAGGTCTTGCAGTCGGACTCGTTTGCCTTTTCTCTGCAATCCGTCAGGGTCAGGTCTGCGCAAACGGTATCGTAGGTGAAAGCCAGGGACACAGCGTGATGACAAATACCCTCATCTACGCCGCTCTTCCTGAGTTTTACGCTATTCTTGCGCTTGTGGGCGCGATTATGGCCGTCCTTTAATAGGACGGGTGAATCTGAGAGCGAACTGCTTCGTTGCTCATTTTGATGAAATCCTCACAACCATTAGGTTGCTGCGGTTTCATCTTCACTGAGCGCCTTGCATTTCATCTCTCATATTCACCCTCTCATCTCAGCTGTAATAGGATTGGAAGAAATTTTATAAATTTGCAGAGCATTTCGCAGAGGCGGGATGCTCTGTTTTATTATGGGCTAATTACCTCTGAATCATGGAAACTAAGGTTGTTCTAATAACGGGGATTTCTTCTGGATTCGGGATGGAGTCGGCACGGATGCTTGCCGAGACGGGATATACTGTCTATGGCACGGTGCGGCGCGAAGTCGAACATATCCCCGGAGTGCGCTATCTCATGGCGGACGTCAGGAAAACGGAGACCGTTCAGGCGGCCGTGGAGACGGTGATTGCGGAACAGGGACATATAGACATGCTTGTGAACAACGCCGGGATGGGAATCGGCGGGCCGATTGAGTTCACGCCGGAGGAAGACATCGAGCTTCAGATGGACACGAATTTCATGGGGATGGTACGGTTTTCAAAGGCGGTGCTGCCATATATGCGCGGGCGGAAAGGCGGAAAGATTGTTTTCCTCAGCTCCATAGGTGGACTTATGGGACTACCGTTCCAGGGATTCTATTCCGCAAGCAAGTTCGCCATTGAGGCCTACGCGGAAGCGCTCCGGATGGAGGTTCACGCCTACGGAATTTCAGTCTCGCTCATAACCCCGGGAGACTTTTCAACGGGATTCACGGCAAAGAGGAAGAAGATTGCCCCCGAGGTTGCCGAGGCATATCCGGTTTATGCTCTGTCAATGAGCAAGATAGAGAATGACGAGGGGCACGGGCTCAAGCCAGTGCGCGTTGCAGAGACCGTCGCGAAGATTGCCGGGGCACGCCATCCGCGAAACAGATACATCGTGGCGACTCTTGAACAGAGCCTTTCTGTACTGCTCAAAGCGATATTGCCGTCCTCTCTTTTCTCTCGGATTCTCCGCGGGTACTACAAGATGTAGCAAACTTCAGACAAGCCGGCAACGGCTACCCGGTCATGATTATTAACAACAAATATATAGCAGTATGAAAACAACAGCAAAACTTTTTCCGCTTGCACTCGTTGCCGCAGCGACAATGGCTTCATGCAACGGCAAGGTTTCACCGGAAGCACAGGATGACAAGGTTGCCGTACAGTTCGGCAGCAGCATCACCGCTAGCCGTGCCGTCTATGACAAATGGACGGCCGGAGACCAAATCGGGATTTTCATGGTAGAAGAAAATGAAATCCTTTCCAAGGATGCCATTCGCGAGGATGCCGACAACATCGCCTACAAGACTGAAGGCGACGGCGCGTTCTCTCCCGTCACCGCCGAGCAGATTATATATTTCCCGATGGACGGAGACGTGGATTTCCATGCATACTATCCCTACACGGCGGAGGTCAATGACTACAGAATCGCCCTCGACCTGTCCGACCAGAGCAATCAGGAAGCGCTCGACCTGATGTACGCGAAGGTCAGCGGCCGCAACAAGTCCAACCCGAAGGTGGAACTTAATTTCACTCATCTGCTGTGCAGGCTCATCCTTGAAGTTCAGCCCGGCACCGGACTCACGCAGGCAGACCTCGCGGAACTTACGGTGAAGGTAAAGGATGCGAACACAAAGGCGACGTTCAACCTCGTTGACGGCACAATATCGGGAGAAGAGACTCCGAAAGGATTCACGATGAAGACGGTCGAGGCCGGCAAGAGATACGAGGCAATCCTGTTTCCAACGACATCTGAAAGCCGCGAGATTGAGTTCGACCTCAATAATGACCATGACGGTCCCTTCACATGGACGATGAAGTCCGCTCTTAAAGGAGGCAGCCAATATCACCATCTGGTGACGCTGAGCCGCACCGCCGCGGAAGTATCAGGCTCCATCAAGCCTTGGGACAACGGCGGGGACAACGGTGAGCACATCGCGAAATAAAAAACGCCCGAGCCGAAAAAAGGACATTGAGAAACAGAAAATGAAAACATTAAGATTCTTATGCATCACGGCCACAGCGTTGTCGCTTGCAGCCTGCGCCGACAGGGAAGAAGGCGTCAACGGACCGGTCGCGGCAAGCGTGCGGGCTGACATAAGCACCCGTGCCACCGTCGATGACACATGGACCGCAGGAGAAGACGCAATCGGTGTATATGCGACTTCAAAGGGAAACACTAACGAAAGCAACGTGAAATATGTCGCTTCCGACCAAACCGGCAGCTTCAGCCCCGCCGGCGAACCGGTCTATTTCGCGGACAGCTATGACGCACGCTTTTGTGCCTACTATCCCTACACCGACGACGCGGAGATAAATGCCGACGGCACGATAAACTGGCAAGGAGGCATCGTGAAGGACGGAAAATGCCGATGGGACTTTCTCTTTGCCGACGGAGCCACTGCAGGGAAGTCGTCCCCTGTGGTAAACTTTTCCGGTGACCATGCCTTCAGGCACTGCATGGCAATGGTAAAGTTCACCGTCAAGGCCGGATATGGCATCGAGTATAACGAGACTCTGCTGAGTTTCACTCTGGACAAAATCCAGAATGAGGGTACCGTAAACCCGAGAAACGGCGAGATGTGGTCATACGCAAGCAAGACGGCACTGACCGGGACTGTGAACCAGGATTTGAGCGACAGCCCGACCGTCAGCTTCATCCTGCTCCCGCAAACCGTGCAGAACAACAGCATCAGCGTATCTCTGGAGACATCGACGGATGACGGAACGCACAACACCTACACGACAACTCTGACCGCTCCTTCCGGCGGCAGATTCAATGGAGGAAGTCTTTACAGCTACACCATTGTTGTCACGAATATGGGGATAACAATCGAGAATCCGGGTATTCAAGAATGGCAAGAGGGTGCGAGCGGCAATTTCAGCATCGACGCGTAAAAGATCTGTCATCAGATTATACACTAAACAGATGATTATGAACAAAATTGATAAATCCACATATACGGTTCTGGCTTTCATCACGATAAGCCTTGCCGCGTGCACGAAAAACAATGATGTGGTTCCGGACAGGAGTGGTCCGGAAATCTGCGCGACCTTCTCTGTCGATGACGCGCAGACCCGTGTCAACACCTTGGAAGAAGGAGACAGTTGGGATAATGGGGACAAGATAGCCGTGAGGGTCGCCAAGGATGATGAGATGAGGGCGGCCGTCCTTACCTATTCATATTCCGACGGAATGGGTGTCTGGTCCCGTGACAAGGCGTTCTGCTGGTCGGACGAGAACTCTGACCACACGATATGGGCATCGTATCCCTCTGAATATGACGCATTCTCATTTGAACTGCCTTCCGGACAGGAGACGGTGGAGAAGCTTAAAAAGGCGGACTACATTAACGGTATGTGGCAGGGCAAGCCGACTTATGTAAACGTCTCAATGAGACACAGGATGGCATTGGTGACAGTAACTTATGTACTCGGAAGCTCCGACTTTGAAGACAATACGCTCCCGACCAAGGCAGAGGTGCTTTCAAAGAACTCCAAGGCAACATTCGGCACGGAGGGAACAATGACGGGGCTGAGCGGAGGAGAGAAATGGGTCACGGCCTGCCTGCGCGAGGGCAACAAGTTTTCAGCAATCGTCACGCCCGGTACATATAAGAGAGACGAGGAGTTTCTGAAACTCACCGTCAACGGGAAGGAGTATAAGGTAGCGATGAGGATGGAGGAGGAGTTCGAGGAAGGACACGAATATCCCTATACTCTGAATATAGGCAAGAACAAGGCATGGATGACGAAGCTGAGCAGTGACAATCCGTCCGGCTGGACGAAGGAAGAAAACTTGCAGCAGCAGACCGGAACCATAGGCACGCCCGACGAGGGAAAGACATCGTGGAAAGATGGGGATGAACTGCTTGCCAAGGTATATGACAAACATCACGGAGATACGTTTGCAAGCTTTACATATAACGGCGGTGCCTGGAATCTTACAGGCGGCGGACTATATTACAGAGAAGACAATGTGCCTTATGGATATGTGTATTATGCCCCTGACTATATGTGGGGGTCTTCCGGCACTCCTGAGCTGAAGGACGGCAAAGTTGCCGGAACCGGAGAATACATCCAGGTCAACGCCTATCCTACCGGAGACGGGGCAGGTCTGGATGTTGACTTTTCTTCCGCCGGGCGCAACTACTCCCGCCTGCGCATGGCGACGGAACCCAACAAGGAAGTTTCAGTCATTGTCAGCAAGTTTATTCCTGTCAATGGCAACGCTACGGTCGATACCAGCTACTCCCTTACATCCGACGCCAACGGCAATGTCTTTCTGTACGGCAGTTTTATCGCCGGTTCATCCGTTGCAGTCAAGTCCGGAGAGGAGTTTCTGGCAAGATACACCTTTACTGCGGCGACGGTGAGCGGCAGAAGCTATGCACTGGACGCGACGGGAAGAAGATAGCCTTAATGGAATATTTATTATCTTTGCCTTCGGTTTGGGCGGACAGATTGTTCATTTTTGCCCTTTGGTACAAAAAATGCAGGGTCGGTTTGCCCTTCTGAGGTTACAGAAAGGTTGTTTTATTAAATTTTTGTTGCACACACATAACTATGTAAGATTATGGGAAATGAAAAAGCGACACGAATCCAGACATCGCTCCTGAACGGAGTTGAAAAGAAAGCTTTGGTTTGGATAGCAAAGCGTCTGCCTGTCTGGGCAACTTCGAATATGCTGACGGCCGTGGGAACATTCGGTGCAGTTCTCTGCGCAGTTGGCTTCGGACTTGCAAACATCAATCTCAACTGGATGTGGCTCACGGTCTTCGGACTCTTCCTCAACTGGTTCGGAGACAGTCTCGACGGCTCGATGGCCCGTGTAAGACACACGCAGAGACCTGTCTATGGATTCTTTATCGACCACAACATCGACATTTTCACAATCATCGTGATGTGCGTCGGTGCCGGCATCTCCCCCATCGCGCGAATGGACGTCGCCCTCTTCGTGCTCGTTGCCTACCTTGCAATTTCCGCGCACACCTACATCGGAACAATTCTCAAGAACGAGTTCAAGCTCACCTACGGCAAGCTCGGTCCGACGGAATTCCGCGTGATTGCGGCTATTGCCGTCATTTTCCTGATTTATTTCCCGTGGGCAGACTACAATGTGACAATCAACTGCTTCAAGGACGGACTTGAGACCCTGAACGGAACCTACACTCCGTTTGACTGGGTAGCAATCGGACTCGGCTGCATCATCTTCATTCTCCTCATCTCATCGCAGATAAGGGACGAGAAGGCTCTCTCTAAGATTGACCCGCCTAAGAAATTTGACGGCACATTCACTGAGTAACAACGACTTAAAGGCATCAGTTTCATCTGCTTTATTGAGAGGTGGAACTGATGCATTCTATAATGGGGATGGAGAAAAAACAGGAGGACAAAGTCCTTTCGCTGAAGAAATGGGTTGACTTTGTGGTCAGCCGGGCACTTGGTACAGTCGTGGATACGGCTGTACTTTGGGTTGTAGGCTGGGCGCTGAAAGTTATGGCAGAGGCGCACCCTGCCAGCGGGTTCTGGAGCGGATTCCAGTATTGGGGAGAATATTGGATAGGCCCGGCCATCTCGTTTGAGGTGGCGACCTTCGCGAACTTCCTCATGTCCTACTATTGGATCTGGAAGAACCGCATAAGCAACCGCTCGTCAGCGAAGAGTTTCTGGAGGCATTTCGGCGGGTTCAATGTCTCGTGCATCTTCGGATTCCTCGTGAAGATGGTATTCCTCGTACTCTTCGAGAAACTCTTCGGCTGGGATGCATGGCTCTGCAACCTGCTCGCTGTCTGCATCTCCGGCATACTCAACTACTTCCTCGCGGAGGTGCTTGTGTTCCGCAAAAAGACCGAAAGACCCGAGCACGAACTGCTCAGCATAGAGGAACTTGGCGAGATGGCGCCTGTCTTCAAGGGGGCGTGGGGCCAGTGGTTCGGAAAAGGACTTTTCGCACTTTTGGGAATAAACGGAGTCAACCGCCTCTACAACAGCTCTTTCGAGGGCAAGAATCCGGGAGAATCCGCACACAAGATACTCGAAGCAATGGGCTGTAACTACCTAATCGGCCATCCCGAGAGACTCGAAAATCTTCCCGAAGGCGCATTCATCACAATCAGTAATCACCCTTACGGAGGACTCGACGGCATCATACTCCTCGACCTCATACTCCCGAAACGTCCGGACTACAAGGTTATGGTGAACGAAATTCTCGGCAGGGTGGAAACCCTCCGCCCCTCATTCATAACAGTCAATCCGACCACTACACAAAAAGGAGAACCCACACATACAACTCTCAACGGTGTGCGTGCGACTCTCGAAAATCTCCACGAAGGAAAACCAATGGGCTTTTTCCCGTCCGGAGCAGTCTCTGACCTACATCTGAAAGAGAAAGAAATCGCCGACAGACCGTGGCAGGACAGTATGATTCATCTGATTAAAAAGGCGAGAGTGCCGATTGTGCCGATTCATTTTCTCGACCATAATTCCCGCTTCTACTACACTCTCGGTCTTATCGACTGGAAGGTTCGCCTGCTCCGTCTTCCACGCGAACTTCTGAACAAATCCAAGGGAAAGCACAGAGTGGCAATCGGAGAGACAATCTCGGTGGAGCAGCAAGACATTCTCACAGACCTTGAGGCCTACAAGGCATTCCTCCGTGCATCAGTCTACCAGATGCCTGTCCCGGAGAGTTTCAGTCCAAGCAGATAGTTCACGAGATGGCAGCAGCAAGGAAAGATGCTCAAAAGCCCGAGAATAAGGCGAAAGCGTCAATTGCAACAAAAAAGTTACATGGTGAGAAACCGGCAAAAGACCCTAAGCGCAGCGAAAAACAGAAGAAAGTTCGGAAGAGGGGCAGGAAAAAGCGGAAGGAGAAAGTTGTTTCCGTCTACTGGTTCGCAGCGGCGGCAGTCTTGACGGTGGTCACTTTTGTCATCGTTCCCATATTTGTCAGCCGATGCACCGGAGAGACGGGCGTGCAGGTTCCGGAAGGGCACTACGGCTATGCCGTGGATATATCAAAGTACCAGAAGGACATCGTATGGGACTCTCTGATGGTCCTCACCGATGCACAGGGGCATACTATGCGGGACATCAAGGCCGCGACTGCCATACAACGAGTGCGCTATGTTATGGTCAAGGCGACAGAAGGCGAAAATCATCACGACGCGCTGTTCGCGGACCACTGGAAGCGCTCGGCCGAGGCTGGCTATAGCCGCGGGGCCTACCATTTTTTCAGAAGTTCAAAGTCTCCTGAGAAGCAGGCGCAAAACTTCATTCACACGGTAGGAAACATCCGTCACAAGGATCTGCCACCGATTCTTGACGTGGAGACCATCCATGCAGGATGCAGCAATGCCGAGCTCAACCGCAGGCTGCTCGTCTGGCTTGAAATTATTGAAAAGCACTACGGGCGACGCCCCATCGTCTATACGGGCGACGCCTTTCTCCGCGAGCGGCTTTCAGCGGAAATTTGTGAGCGCTACCCTATCTGGATTGCCCGCTACGGTTTCGGCAACAACCTCGAAACGCCACGCTTCAAGAACTGGATGATGTGGCAGTTTACCGACCATGCCACCGTCTATGGCATCCCCACCCCCTGCGACCTTTCCGTTGTTGCCGCGCAGCAATAAGACAACAATGTATGCAAAAAAGGCTCCCGCCGAAGCGGAAGCCTATATTGAAACTCTGAAAGAGTTGAAGATGTATGAATGTTCAATTGCGAGGCAAGTGAGCATTCAAACGCTTCAATTACTTAGAGATTACGCGGGCCATCTCACAAACCTTGTTTGAATAACCCCACTCGTTGTCGTACCAAGACACAACCTTAACGAAGGTAGGATCGAGCTGGATGCCGGCCTTAACGTCGAAGATTGAAGTGCGTGCGTCGTTACGGAAGTCAGTTGAAACGACAGCCTCGTCAGTGTATCCGAGAACTCCCTTGAGCTCGCCCTCAGATGCCTTCTTCATTGCAGCGCAGATTTCCTCGTAAGTTGCAGGCTTCTCGAGCTCTACAGTGAGGTCAACAACTGAAACGTCAGAGGTAGGGACACGCATTGACATACCGGTGAGCTTGCCGTTGAGTTCAGGAAGAACCTTGCCGACAGCCTTTGCAGCACCTGTTGAAGAAGGAATGATGTTCTCAAGAATACCACGTCCACCTCTCCAGTCCTTCTTTGAAGGGCCATCGACAGTCTTCTGAGTTGCAGTGGCTGCGTGAACGGTTGTCATGAGACCTCTCTTGATGCCGAATGTCTCGTGGAGAACCTTGGAGATAGGCGCGAGGCAGTTAGTTGTGCAAGATGCGTTGGAAATGATCTTCTGTCCGGCGTAAGTCTTGTCGTTTACGCCATATACGAACATCGGAGTGGCATCCTTTGAAGGTGCAGACATGATGACTTTCTTTGCACCGGCCTTGAGGTGTGCAGAAGCGAGCTCCTCAGTAAGGAAGAAGCCGGTAGACTCAACTACCACGTCAACGTCAAGTGCGCCCCAAGTGATCTGTGAAGGATCCTTCTCAGCGAAAATCTGGATCTTGTTGCCGTCTACGATCATATAGTTGCCTTCAACCTTGATGTCATGGTTGAAATGACCGTGAACTGAATCATACTTAAGCATGTAAGCGAGATAGTCAGCATCAAGAAGGTCGTTGATACCTACAACCTGAATGTCGTTTGAGAAGTTCTCAACGGCAGCACGGAATACCATACGGCCGATACGACCGAATCCGTTAATACCAAGTCTAATCATTGTTTTGTAATATTAAGTTGTTATACAAATTTCATCCTCAGTCCGGAACTTTGAGTCCGGCAAAACCATATAGTCAAATACAAATTCTGCGCCGAGACACCACATCTCCGAAAAAGCGCCGCAAAAATACGAAAAATAATGAAATAATAAAACTATCTTTGCAAATGAAAATTAAATAGGCAAAATTGAATGGAATAATAAACAAAACGTACAAATGAACATACTTATTACAAATGACGACGGATTCGAGTCCAAGGGAATTGCGGTGCTGACGAAAATGATGAAGAAATATGGAAATGTGGCTGTCGTAGCCCCGTTTTCCGCGCAATCGGGAATGTCGATGGCCGTATCCCTCGGAGCTGAAAAGATAGCATTCAAGGAAATCGAGTCGTCGACCTTCGTGGGTGAGGACGGACTGGAGCACACGGAAAGGTGGGCATATCTTGACGCTACGCCGGCCAGCTGCGTAAAGTTCGCAATGAGCACGCCGTGGCTCGGATGGAAGCCGGATGTCATTGTGTCAGGCATCAATCACGGAGCGAACACTTCAGTTGCGTCCTGCTACTCCGGCACACTCGGAGCGACGGCAGAAGCGGCTGTGAATCATATTCTCGGCATTGGAGTTTCGCTTTGCGACCACAATCCTGACGCAGATTTCTCGCAGATCGAAAAATACTTTCCAGGAATATTCGAGAAACTCGTGGAACTCCCGCGACATAGCTATATGACATACTACAACGTGAACTTTCCTTCTGTCCCGGCAGACGAGATCAAGGGCGTAAGAGCCGGATATATGGGCCGAGGACGCTGGGTCAAGGAATTCAGGAGTCTCGATGAGGCGGAGGCAATAGCGGCCTCCTTGAATGGTGCGCCTACAGGAGATCCGTCCGAGAAACCGGCGGTAAAGATGTATAAGTTGGTGGGAAACTTCAGCAGCGACACCGACAACAGCGCCGACGCCGACCATCTACTCACCGACAACGGATATGTCTCCATTGTTCCGCACACCATCGACAGCACTGACTATGAACAGCTTAAGATTCTGAGCGAGGTGGCTTTCTAATATGAGATACTACATCATTGCAGGCGAAGCGTCCGGCGATCTTCACGGGTCGAACCTGATGCGCGGGATATACGAGAAGGACCCCAAAGCTATCATACGCTTTTGGGGCGGCGACTTGATGAACGGGGTGTTTGTGGAACATCGGAAATGCGTTCCACAGGACAAAGAACAGCCGGCCGGAATTTCCACAGAGACACGCCCTGCAACAGAGGGTGACCAAAAAGTCTTTTGTTCCCCCTCCTTCGGACTTCCTAACCCCCGCAGACTAACGTCTGCGACCCCTATTAGGGGTATCTCGCGCCCCCGGCGCGGTCCCTTCGGGACTTTTGGGTCAGCCCCACAGATAGGGGGTCTTGTCAGACACTACAAAGAAGGAGCCGTCATGGGCTTCACCGAGGTACTCGCCAAGGCGGGCAAGCTGCTCGGCAACCTCAGGCGCTGCAAGCAGGACATTCTGGGTTTCGCCCCCGACTGCGTGATACTCATAGACTATCCGGGATTCAACTTCAAGATTGCCGAATTTGCCCACAAACGCGGACTTAAAGTGTTCTACTACATAGCGCCGAAGGTTTGGGCGTCCCGTGAAGGCCGCATCCGAAAGTTGAAGAAATATGTCGACAGACTCTATATAGTATTCCCTTTTGAAATCCCCTATTTCGAGAAAAAGGGCGTTCCTTTCGTCTACAAGGGCAATCCTCTTGTCGATGCCGTGGACAATTCCGTGGCGATGAAAGAGACACGCGAGGACTTCCTGAAACGATGCGGACTTCCAGACAAACCGATAATAGCCATGCTTGCCGGCTCGCGTAAGAGCGAAATCAGCACAATGATGCCTGTTCTGACAGAATTCGCCGACAGGATGCATGCCTTGCCGCAATACGAAGGATGGCAGTTCATTGTGGCCGGTGCCCCGAGTCGGTCGTCGGAGGACTATCTCCCCTATCTGCATGGCCAGGAATACATCAAGGTGCTTTTCGGGGAAACAGAGTCAATCGTTCGCCAGGCAAAAGCTGCCGTGGTCAACTCAGGGACAGCCTCGCTTGAGACTGTTCTGCTCGGAACCCCTCAGGTTGTGGGTTTCATAATGGGCAGCCGTCTCACCTACGCAATCGCGAAACGAATTGTAAAGGTCAAGTACATCAGTCTCGGGAATCTGTGCGTCAACAGGTTTGCATTCAAGGAGTTCGTCCAGGACGACTGCAACCCGGAGGCTCTTGTGAACGAAGTCCGCGCACTCATTGAAGACAAGGTCTACAGGCAAAAGATGCTCTCTGACTATGCCGAAATCCGCGCACTTCTCGGAGGCTCCGGCGCCTCCGCCGCCGTCGCCGATGATATAATTGAGCAAGTGTCATCTCGAACGAAGTGAGAGAGGTAGCGGGTCGGGAAAACTTAGCCACAGGGGATGAAGAAAAAGATGGGATGCAAGACATCCAACGCAGCAGACCGCTTTTTATTCATCCCCTGGCACCAAAGATGGCGGTGCCGATGCGGACTATAGTCGCGCCCATGGATGCAGCTATCTTATAGTCGTCGGACATCCCGAAAGAGAGTTCACGAAAATCTTGCGTGAGGTTCGGGCAGATGCCGACCATCGGCTGCAGAGAGGCGTTCATAGTAAGTAGTTTGCTAAAATCCGAACGGATGACAGACTCGTCGTCAGTGTTGGTCGCCATTCCCATCAGTCCGCAGAAACGGATGTGAGGCCAGTGAGCCTCCCCTGTAAGCACAGCCAAGGCTTCTTCCGGAGTAAATCCCTGTTTGGTTTCTTCCCGGGCGATGTGACATTCCAGAAGAACATTCACACGGCTTGTGACGGAGCCCATCTCTCCGTTCCCCGAATCCTCCGCTCCGGCAGCACGGAATCCCGGATGTCCAGAACACCATTGTTCAATTGCGTCAAGCAGTTCCACTGAGTCAACCGACTCAAGCATTGCGGCATACGGCAGGACATATTTCAGTTTGTTCTTCTGAAGATGTCCGATGAAATGCCATTGCACATCCCCAGGCATCTGCTGCACCTTGTCACGCATTTCCTGCGGACGGCTTTCCCCGAAGAGCCTTTGCCCCGCATCATAGGCCTCACGCAGCGCCTCGACCGGGTGGAATTTGGAAACTGCCACCAGTTTCACTCCTGATGGCAGTTCCTTTCTTATATTCTCGATATTATCACAAATGCCCATAACAAAACAATTGTCAATCATATATTCTGTAATATCGGTTGTGAGGATTTTCCGCAAGCGGCAACGAAGCAATCCGCTTCTTCTGCGCTCATTTCCTTTGCTTCTGTTGCGCCTTTAATTGCGCCTGCTGCATCTTCTGCGCCTCCTCAAGCCTCTGCTGCCACTTTGACTTCGGAAGCGGCTTACCCTTTGAAGCCTGCACCTGTGCAAGAATCTTCTCCGGCTTCACGACCCATTTCTTGATGATGAAGGTTTGGAGCATAGTGAGCAGGTTGGAGATGAAGTAGTAGTAGGAAAGACCTGAAGACAGGTTGTTGCAGATAAAGAGCATCATTATAGGCATCAGCCAAACACTCATGAACTTCATGCTTGCCATTTGCGGGTCATTCGACATCTGGCTTGAGGTCATCTTCGAGTAGAGGAACATCGACACGGCCATCAGCAGTGCAAACAGCGACAAGTGGTCACCGAAAAGAGGAATATTGACGCCAAAGTCCCAGATTGAGTCGTATGCGCTGAGGTCATCGGCCCAAAGGAACGACTTCTGACGAAGCTCGATGGATGCAGGGAAGAACCGGAACATTGCCCAGAGTATAGGGAACTGGAGCAGCATCGGAAGGCATCCGCCGAGAGGCTTCACGCCGGCTCTCTGATAGAGTTCCATCGTGGCCTGCTGCTTCTTCATCGCGTCCTCCTGCTTAGGATATTTCTCATTGATCTTGTCCATCTCCGGCTTCAGTGCTGACATTTTAGCGGAAGACATGTAGGACTTGATAGTGAGAGGAGAGATGACAATCTTCAGAAGAACGGTCATAATCAGGATGATGAGACCGTAGTTGCTGATGAACCGTCCGAGGAGATCGAAGCAAGGGATGATGATGAACCGTGAAATCCATCCGACGAGCCAGCCGCCGAGAGGGATGATCTTCTCATATTTTCTGTCGTATGATTTCAGTGTGTGATAGTGGTTCGGTCCGAAATAGAAGTCGAACGGTATGACCTTGTCTCCGGCCTTCATCATGTCTACACCGGCCCTCGCATGCGCTGAGCATGTCATCAGGTTGCGGTCCACGTCATCCTCCGGAAAATACTCGACACCGAACTCTCCAGACTCGAATCCCTCCGGAGCCGTGAGAATGGAAGAGAAGAACTGCTGCTGAAATGCGACCCAGTCGAACTTGGCGTCAAGCCTCTTTGATTCGTTCTTTCCATTTCCCATATCTTCCGGAGACTTCTCGCCCGGAACATAATAGTCAATCTTGGAATACTGCTTCTCATTCTTGTAGCCCTTCTCAAGACGAGGCACGACAGTCTTCCAGTTCAGGTCTACCGAAGAGACCCTGCTTGGGATGACTGAATCCATACCGACGAACGAGAGCTCGTTGTGAACCATGTAGCTGCCCTGCGAGAGAACATATTTCTGTTGGATGTAACCTCCCTGCGCAAACGGGAGACGCATTACGATGGAACTGTCAGAAACCTCGGCGACATCGAACACAAATTCCTTGGTATCAACCGATTCGCCGGCAAAAACATTCACGTTGAACTCGCTTGCCTGCGGTGGAATGAGATAGAGTGAGGAACTGTCATACTTCACATAGTCAAGCAGTTTCACTGAATATGGCTGCGCACCCCTCGTCGTGAAAGCAATTTCCATCTTGTCGTTGGAAAGCGTCAGGACAGAAGACTCTGCCTCGCGTGCCTTCGTAAGGTTGTCGTCCCTATAAGGCTTCAGAGTCGGCTTTGTGCTCAAAACCACCGTCGTAGCCGCATTGTCCAGCGTGTCGCCCGACGCTATGCGATTCAAAGAATCAAGGGCGTAAGCCTCCAGCCTCTCCGCACGGGCGATGGAATCCAGCTGTGCCTGATACTCCATCTGTTTCTGGTACTGGCGCGACTGATACCATGTGAATCCGAACATTATCACGCCTATCAGCGTGAAACCTATAATTGTATTTTTTGTTTCTGATGTCATCTAATTCTTTTTTGCGGGGCGAAGAAAAAGCGGTCTGCGGCGTTGGATGGTTCGATGAAATCCTCACAACCATAAGGTTGCTGCGGTATTCATCTTCACCATCCGCCTTGCATCCCATCTTTTTCTTCATCCCCTTTTCTTTCAGGTGTTCCTTTTAACTGTTTCTTTCTGCTATTCCGTCAGCAGTCCTTTCAACTGCCTTTTTCAGCTTACTCCTGCTGGGTGTCCAGAGTTCTGATTTTTTCGGCAAGCTTTGCAAGTTCTACCTTAGCGTCGTCGATACGCTTGCGCATCTGGTCTACAAGAGCGCCGGAGTTCTTTCCCGTTGAGAAGAAACCGATGTTGTTCTCGTAGGTGGCGATGTCCTGCTGGAGTTTGGTGAACTTGTCAATCAGAATCTCCTTCTCGGAGCGCTGAGGTTTTCCGCTGCGTCCACCGCGCCTTTCGGCAGTCGGTTCAGAGCCGAACTTTGCCTTCATAGCCGCACGATAGGCTTCGTTTATTCTGTCCTTATCCTTGAACGGGACGAATCCGATTGCCTGCCATTTCTGATGGAAGTCAGCCTGTGCTTTTGCATCGGTCGCCGCGTCAACACTCTGATATTCCCCGATTTCCCTGATTATTGCCTGTTTTGCCTTAAGATTTCCGCGAAAATCGTTTTCAGGCTTGACGTTCTTGTCCCTCTCCGCAAAGAACTCGTCGCAGGCTCCACGGAATCTCTTCCAGATCTGTTCAGATTTCTTGCGAGGCACAGCACCGATTTCCTTCCACTGCTTCTGAAGAGCAATGAACTGGTCTGAAGCCTTCTTCCATTCTGTGCTTGTCTTCAGAGCTTCCGCTGCCTCGCAAAGCGAAATTTTCTTCTCGAGATTGGCATTGAGACTATCCTTTATTTCGGAATAGAATTCCCTCTTGCGGGCATAGAAAGCATCACAAGCAGCACGGAAACGATCATATATCTTCTGGTTCTCCTTCTTGGATGCGAACCCGATCTTTCTCCATTCCTGCTGAATCTCCTCAATCTCCTTCGAGAAGGCGGTCCACTCGTTAGAGCCGTTCACTTCCCTTTTCGCAATCTCCTCGACCTTCTCACAGAGGGCTGTCTTCGCCGCAAGATTCTCCTCCTGCTGCTTCTTTATGTCCTCATAGAAACCCTGGTACTTCTTGTTTATCACGGATGTGGCAGCCTTGAAGCGATTCCAGATGTCTTCGCGGTATTCCTTCGCCACCGGACCATATTCCTTCCACTGCTCGTGCAGTTTCTGCAGTTCCTTGAACGCCTCCACGACATTTTCGTTCTCCGCAAGTTTCTCCGCCGCCTCGCAGAACTTCTCCTTCACCTCAAGGTTCTTCTTGAAGTCCAAATCGCGCAGCTCGCGGTTAATCTGCACCATATCATAGAACCGTTCCACATAAAGCTGGTAGGTTTCGTTCAGATTGCGGAACGCCGTTGCAGGCACCGGCCCGATTTCCCTCCAACGGTTCTGGATCTCTCGGAACGCAGGGAATGTAGCATTCACATCTTCCTGTTTATCAAGAAGTTCCTTCAGGTCATCTATAACCTTCTGCTTCAATTCCAGATTATGCTCGCGCTCCTTCTCCTGCTTCTCATTGAACTCGGCACGTTCCTTCTTATAGTCGTTATATACGGATTTGAAGCCCTCCTCTATCGCAGCAAACGGGCTCTCGACAGCGTCCAACGCCGTATCCGCCATCTCCGCGAGCTTCTGCATCGCGTCAGCCTTCTCCTTGCTAAGTTTCTTGTAGAACGCGGTCTTGATAGTCTCGACGTTCTTCGACAGAGCCATCTTCATATCGCTCGTAACCGTCTTCTGAAGCGTCGACACAAGCTCTGCAAGGGACATGTTCTGATAGTCCGGAGTCTCGGCCTCCGGCGTAACTTCAGCCTCGGCAGTTTCCACCTCAGCGGGCTTTTCCGCATTTTCTTCAGCGGAATTTTCCACATTTTCCCCGGCAGGCGTTTCAATATTCCCTTCAACGGAATTTTCCACATTCTTTTCAGCGGAATTTTCAGGTACAGGCTGTTCCGCCGCAGCATTCTCCTGAACCTCAGGCACTACATCTGAGACATTTACCTCAGGAATGATCTCTTCACTCATAATCTGGAGTATTAAGTTTATAACACTATGGACGTAACCAACCTTCGCGTATGGGCGCGTCCAGCCTGCAAATATATTAATAATTGAGTAAAAAACACTAAATTTGCCGTGCGAATATTCCAGAAACGTTGAAAAATATGAGAATTGACATACTTACCGTCGTCCCGGAGCTCCTTGACAGCCCGCTGAGCCACTCGATTGTGGGACGCGCGAGAAAGAAAGGGATTGTGGAGATATGCGTCCACGACATAAGAAAATATGGTCTCGGCCCACACAAGAGGGTTGACGACTACAACTACGGGCCGGACGCGGGGATGGTGATGATGGTGGAGCCGATTTTCCGGATGATCGAAGAACTGCGGGCAGAAAGGGAATATGACGAAATCATCTATATGTCCCCAGACGGCGAGGTTCTGACCCAGGGCATCGCAAACGAATTGTCGCTGAAAGGGAACATCATCCTTCTCTGCGGCCACTATAAAGGTATCGACCAAAGGGTTCGCGACCACCTCATCACACGCGAGATTTCAGTCGGCGACTATGTCCTCAGCGGCGGTGAAATCCCGGCGGCAATCCTCGCCGACGCGATTGTACGCCTCATCCCCGGAGCCATCTCCGACGAGACTTCAGCCCTGAGCGACTGCTTTCAGGACGACCTTCTCTCCCCTCCCATTTACACCCGCCCGGCAGACTTCAACGGATGGAAAGTTCCGGACATTCTCCTCTGTGGCGACCCGAAGAAGATTCAAGTCTGGCAGGACGAACAGGCTCTGGAACGAACAAAAAGACTCAGGCCACATCTGCTCGAAAAATAGAGGAAAAACTTACACATTCGCAATTTCTTGTACAAAATGATGCAATAAAATTTTGTTATTAGAAAATAAACCTTATATTTGCAATGTCTTAAACGAGATGTAACGTTTAAGGCCACTCATCTCTTCATAATCTGTTTTATGAGGAGCTTGCTGACCACTAATAATTAAAACACTACACTACTAACCAAAACAGCTCGCAGTGATGCGGGCTGTTTTTAGGGGAACTTCCCAAAAATGTCTCCCCTAAAAACAACAAATCATAAACAAGATGATTTTAAAAAGCCCCTGCCGCGAAGCGATTCGCGACAGGGGCAAATTATATTGTCCGGTCTTCCGACTCAAGTAAGATTATTTTCTGTTTAGCATACAAGTTTATTCATCTTGGGATAAAGGTAAGCCTCCGGTGAGGCACGTGTTGCAGTTTTGTTCGATTAGTTGAGATTAGTCTCGATTTTGTCACTAATCGCAGCAACTTTGTCAAAGTTGGTTCCAGGACGCCAAGGCCCAGCCTCCTCCGGCGCACTGTCCCAGTCACCTCCGGTTTTTCCATTCTAAATGAGCAGCTAAGACTTTGGGTGTAGAAGCAGGCTTCTTTTTGTAGAAATACTTAAAAAGATTCGTGGCATAGACATTCTCGATAGTAATCTCTAAGCCCCTACAGATACTTTCAATATATCTTCTAAGTGGTCCAGGTGCATCCAGTTTTAATGTTGTCTTGATTTTTCCCCTTTCTTTTACTTCAGTTATTGTTGGATCCTGTCCAATTACGATTAACTTTATTCTGTCGTTTCCCTTAAATGGCAGAACAGGTGCAAGATTAGTATCAATATGATTTTCTTCATAGTCATTAAGGCTATCTCTGATTTTCAGAGCCTCAGCAATAATATCCATAGTTATTAATATTTATATATTTCGTTTTCAGCATCAACCTGAATATAATTAACCGGAATATGATACTTATTACGAAGAGCGTTCAAATAATTCTGTGCATCGTCGGTAAGTACAATACTGCCTACGATATAGTAATTACGGGCCTTGATGTCGGTACGGTATAGACCATATTCAAGTAGTTGTGAGAGTGCTTCACGAATGCATAGACGAATATCTGATATTGTCTTGATTTCATAAAGATCGTATTTATCACCATCCTTCGTCACGATATCGATTTCTGTTCCAATAGGAGTACGATTTTCCGTACCAACATTTTCTTTCCCGTATTCTTTTACAAGATAATCGTAAAGAGCTTTTTGGATAACTGGATGATGTTTCGAAATATGAGAATGATGAGAAGAAGCATTTTGGGAATCTAGCTCAGTTTCTTCTGTTCGGAAACCAGGTTGAAAGACGAAATGATCTCCAAGTTTGAAAATTGTCTTAAGATTATAAAGCGATGTATAATAGCTTGTCTTAACATTAGGATCTTTTCTGTCGACAGGTTTCAGAATATCATATTTCCGGAGATTTTCAGGTCTATATCGGAGATTAAAGGCAAATCCAGTAGGTATTCTTTCTATGTAGTCTTTGAGCTGTTCCTGCATTTCTGCATACCACCCTTTTTTCTTGTACTCACTAAGAATAGTCTTTGCCTCTTTATTGAAAACTGGTTCTACATCAAGAATCTCTCCTACCAAGTAACGCTGTTTTGTTTTATCGTTTATCGTAAAGAGAGAGAGATCAAAAGGTAGATTTTCCTTATAAGAGGCAACTGCTTGAATATGTCCATAATGATAGCCTTTTATCGTCTTGGCAATGTCAAATAACCATTCCTCGTGACCGAAACCGCATTTATATTCATATGAGGCCTTATTCTTGCTTTTACCAATTTGTCCGGAAGGGCATGTCCAACCATTTGTGTTCCAACAAATACGTGCTATTTTTTTTAGTCTGACGTTGATTCCAAGTTTTTTGAATGCCTCGGCATAATCAAGTTCATGAGCATAATCAAACTCAACATTGTATACTCTCTTTGCAACTTGGAGGAGGGGAAAAAATGCTGTATTATCGTCATTACAAATCCACCATCCACTTATGAAGGACTTGTCTATCGATACACTATATTTTATCGCATCAAGAATAATCTTTTTCGTCAAATGTATCATAACAATAGTTCGGTAAATTTTATAAAAGTTATATAGCGGCTCGGAGGCCGTAGAATAAAAGTTCTTTGAAATCGGTGTTATTTTTCATCAAGTTCGGGCTTTTTCCGAACGTTGAAAATATTCGTTCAGCCATTGCAGCATTGTGTAGGAGCATTTTGACATCACTGACGGACAGATCCACGTCATACTCCTTTCCAAACTGTCCGGCAACGTTGATTGTAGAGAGAGACATATTAAACGCAAAGTCCATTGCTTTAACATCCATTGACCGGCAGTTGCACAGTCCCGTGAATTGCTTGCTATCACATAACGCATTGTACCAAATGCAGCACATTGCATCATCTCTGCCAACTTGCTCAATGGTACTCTACCCAGCCTTGACCTTTCGAGATAATCTACATTGATGTGCTCCATAGTGTGCATCAAATAAGGATTAGCGGCATAGATAGCACCATGGATGTATGGCTCTATCGCAGGATATTGAAGCTTACTTCTTTGTTGCAAGAGCAATTCAATGTTCTCTGTAAAATCCCGAATGACGGGCAATATATCCACAGCACAATCTTGATGTCTTAGGCACTCCCACCATGCTGCCATGATAAACAGCATCTGCGGCCAAGAGAACTCCATACCAACCTGGAAGCGGTCTTGTTCGCTTTCAAAAAGTAAGACCAGCTCGTCATCCCATTGCTTCAACATCTTACCATCCATCTTCACGAGCCTATCGCCCATAAAGGTATGACGAACCGTATAACTGAAATATGCGATGACTCCGATGTACGAACACTGCTCTGCTGGCGACATACAGCCATCGGCACAATTCCAACAGTCGCTAAGCAACTCATGCAGTTCATGGAACGACTTTCTGTCGCCCCATATCCTTATGCCTTGTTTACGCTTCGTGTCCTCAAATGAGAAACGTATCAAAGGATGGTGATTACAAATTGAAAGTCCCATATTCTTTTAATATTTGGTAACTACTCAGGTGCCCCAGTCATAGACCGGAGGCCATGACCATTTCAACGGATATGATTCAATCGTTGATGTTACGCCAGGGCAAGGGTCGCTATGACCCGAAGGATCTCGAAGGGGTTCTGCCCGTTCTTTACCGCAGTCTGTATGACGGAGACGACGGTGGCGTAGTTCTTAGCGCCGGTCTCGGCCCGGAAGCATCCGCTTGGATTATTGACTGTAGGCACTCTTTGTCGAGCTCGCCTTGGATACGCATCATCGTTCCGGTCGGAGTGCGCAACTCGACGCTTATCATCTTTGGCGCCTGTGTGTTCTTCTTTGAGAACCCTCTGCCGGTCTTCGCCGCAAATGACGGCATCGGAACGAAGTCGCCTCCGGCAGTCAACTGAAGGAACTCGCCCGTAGGCGATGTGGAAGACGCCTGCTCCTTTGCATAATGTCTCTTGCTCTCGAAGAACTTCCATTCCGTAACGTCCAGTTCAGATAGCCTGGCCTTGTAGCTTACGCCATTGTCATTGCAGTACTTTACGATACTTGCCACTTCTTCTTTGGTCATCATAATCTTATATTTTTTGATAGCCAAAGTTCCGGATAAATTTTTATCTACCTATGACGTGCGTCACCGGAGGCTTACATCCTATCAAAGAATTCTTCATATTCTTCATCTATTATCTTCCATTCTCCCATTTTGCGTCCCCCTACACGGGTTATCTTGCCAAGTTCCTGAAGCCGTTTTAGATACTTCTGAATCTGGCGTGTAGACAATCCCATGCTCTCTGCCATCTGTCCTGCACTGATTTGTGGATTTTGAGAAATCAATTTGTATATCTGGCGACTTGCTTTTACGAACTCTTTTGCGAACTTTGACGGTCCTTTTACGAACTCTTTTACGACTACTTCGCCATTGTCTTTTACGAACTCTTGTAACAATGGGCTGCCATCGGGCGTAATTTCTCCAATAACTCTATCATCAAAATTCAAGTTCCAAAGCGTTACATGAAACTCTGAAGAATCAGAAATAAATTCAGGAACATGACATTTAACTAGATGTTGGTATTGCTTATACGCATCCATTATCTTCTTCATCCCACTGCCGCGCCGTTCCATAAGTCCTAATCGGCTGAAAAAATCAGCCAATAATGGATTCCTTCTTTTGGATGGTACCATAAGAGGGTTTAGCTGCTGAATAAGTTTGCCGTCCATCATACCTCCAGGAGAGTATATTTCCAACCTGTCATCGTACATATCAATATGTATCTCGCTTCCCATCTGCATATAATCACGATGGATAATTGCGTTTGCGATTGCTTCTGTTACGGCACGTTCAGGATAATCGGGCAGTTCTTCACGGTAATCATTCTCTTTCCACCACTTCTTACGGGAATTGTTCCTGACGAAAGATACGGCATCCTGCAACTGACCAATCACACAACCATCCAATTCAACATCATCAATTGCTTCTCCTAAACCACTTGTCATATCCAAACCATTCCAACGGGTACAGAATATACGTGACTGTCGTACCGGAGATTCGTCGGCCAATAATGCACCGGCATTGTCCATGTAAGTCGGCATGGATTCATTTTATCATGCCAATACCAGACATTATTAATGTCCAGAGCCATAGCATTCAAGGCTTTTGCAGAAAATGAGTCAGGAGTAAAATCGCCGCCAGACATAATAAGCCTTCCTCCTTGTTTTCCCAATCGCTCAACAAGCATCTTAAATGGCTCTTCGTGTTCATCGAGCGGTTTATGATATCCTATCGCACCTTGACACCAGCTCATAAAACGCAGATACGAGGACAGCTTATGCATAAATGGCAAGAGAATCTGATCATGACGGTCATTCTCTCTATTTTTTCTATTCCCGATCTCGACAAATACGAGGATAAAGCCGCCGGTTATGATTGAGGTCAGAATAGCAAGGGCAATAGCTTGAACTTCTGGATATAGCATATTATACGTCATTATTTGTCTTCCAGACGAATTCAATGGCTTTGTAGATGTTGGAGCATGAGCCGTGGAGGGATTCGTAGTGCTTGGCACGGAGGATGGCGGTGTCGAGTTTACCGTCGCTTACCAGATCCTCGACCCATCTGCGGTTCTTGAGGAAAGTGGCGGTCTTCTCGTATTGTGAGATAAAGGTCCGGAGTTCTCGTTCTGCCTCATGGGAATTTGCAAAGTGCCGATTGGTGTCGAGATAATGGATGAGGAACCAAAACTCGATTGATGGGAGACTGTCGCAGAGGATGACATTCTTCTTTCCGGCATATTTGGCTTTGAGTGCGGCGAGCTTTTGTCTTTGCGTGTCGTTAAATTCGGCCGTGTCGGCATCAAATACGCAAATCGCTACAGCGCCTTCGTTTATTACCTGAGCGATCTTCTTATCCAGCTGATGTATATCTTCTGTTCCAAAGAACCGGGGACGAATGCGCAGCTGGACATTCAGAAGGTCATGAAGATGGGAGAAGTACCACTGCTCCGTGATCCCGGCGCCGATAACAACCGGAATCGGAGCATTTGATTTTCTAGTGCTTACCTTTCTTGCCATTATGACTATCCTTTAATATTGGGGAGGGCGCCGAACAAACCGTTACGGTATGCCTTCTGGAGCGATGCGATTCTCTTGAGCCCCTTGAACTCTACCAAAGAGTAGAGAGAAGTAGCGCCACTTTCTTTTTTCTCTGTAAACCACACGGAATCGCGACGGAGTAAATCATCAATGGTGTTTAGCAGCGGGTCGTAATGGGTCGTTACAAGGAGTTGGGAACGGTTCTTATTGGAGAGGAAGCGCTGAAGAATGAACTCTACGAGTTCCGGATGAAGCGATGCCTCCACTTCATCTATATGCAGAAAGGCCTCATTCTCCAAAGCACTGTAAATGGCCGCTTCAACACCAATGGTGCGTCTTGTTCCTACCGACTGGAGTTCGGTTGGCAGAACATACTTTTCAACTCCTCTCTCATTACGAACCGTGTGCTCAAAAGTGGTCTCAATTGTCTCATAAGACTGCTCTTTCAGGAGGCGATCCCTTTCGGATGCCGGGATGTTCTCGTTATTAACAAGATAGTTAATGAGATCCTTCGTCATCTGTTGGCGGACGATATCGCTTTTTACGCCAGTGATGTTAAAGTCTGCATGATGGACAAAGTCCAGCATGTATTCCTTCAACTTGGAGTCTTTGGCCATTGCCTCACCAGCGTAGATGAACATCTGAGTATCGGGGGTTATCGTGGGGAGGATTTTAGCCCGCATCCAGTCTTTTGCCGCATCAATCTCGGGAATAGAAATATTCACTTGATTACGAGCGGCGAAAAAAGACATATTAGGAAGGCACTTAATGGAGATTTCTTCCTGAGCAGCCTTACTAACCTTAAGTACAGTACCATTTATAGTAATTATCGATTGCCCATCCCTCCACTCCCTGGAGAACAGCATCGTGGGCTGAACACTTTTATAGTAATAGAGCTTCTCGGAATAAACGCGACGCTCATCAAGCTCCAGCAGATACCAATACTTGGTACTGTCAACATAGAACTTCACTTCAAAGCGAGATGGCAAATCTGGAGTCTCACGGTCGAGTTGAAAGGGAATGGTTCCTGTCGATTCTTCCAGATCAACCGGTTTATTGAACCAGAACATCCGCAAGAAATCAATGACTTCCAACAGGTTCGACTTACCGGAGGCATTTGCACCATAGACCAGTGCGAAACGAAGGAGGCGAACCCCAGGAGAAACCTCAACAACCTGATAATCATCGAATGTCTTATCTTTCGTTGCCTCAAAATTAAGGGTAACCTCATCCTTGAAGGATTTGAAGTTCTTGGCAGTTATCTCTTGAATCATGGTAACAATTATTTTTCTCTTACAAAAATACAAAGAATCCCAAAAACGCGAATTCTATTTGCTCATTTTGCGCTTCGTACGCAAAATTTATACTTTCATTGACAAAACCTCTATATTCTTTGATAATTGACCTTCTTTTATAATGACATTAAGCGCTTCCTTGAAGTTCTCCAATTCGCGCTTTAACCAATTATCCCAGTCCAGATTCTTCCCTACCCCGGTTTTCTGTTCATAGAAAACAGCAAAGCTTTCCAGCGTGCGCAAGCACTTTGGTATGTCCCAAAAGACAAGGTCGTCGCCGGGCTCTTTCATTAGATGCAGGGAGTGTTTCAGCGACACTGATTCAGACTTTGTTTTATTATTATGCCTTTCTATCAAGCTGAACAATTCCGACACATTTTCGGGAATAAAAACACGCATCGTAAAAGGCTTGCCTTGTTCATAATAACTCAGTAAAGCCGGCAACAGGAAATTACGATAGTAACCGTAAGCCAAAGCGGAAGACTGATGGTGGCCTAACGGGAAAGACTGCCTTGTAGAGTCAAGCTCGGCAATAAGTTTGCTAAGGCTTGCTTCATCGGGAAGTTTTCCGTTGTACGGGATAGTGGTAACGCCATTCAAATCAGATGGAAGCGTAACCCTCGAAACGATAAAAGCACGATTCAGTCCCAGGCTGCCCATAAACAACCCGGCTTCAAAAAGCACGTTGTCTCGCGTTTTCCACCGAAATAGACCTTTCTTCCAGATACGGTCATCCTTGGCAGCCACGAAGACGCCATAATCGAACTCATGAGACGCTTTGACAAGAGATTCAAGTGTGCCCCGCGACAACTTGAACACACTATCGTCCGTCCATACTATCACATCCAGCCAGTCTGAGCAGGCCTTATCAAGTACTTCTTTTATTTTTATTGCGACCTCCTTGTTCTTCCTCGAAGATCCTACAAACAGTCTTCTTTTCATAGCAGACCCATAATTGTATAATCTATAGTAACTTGTTCTTTTCCAATCAGTCTAAGCGTTTCAACCATGGTTTCATGGCAACATTTAAACTTACGGCCGCTACCGCAGAAACATGGATCATTCCTCCCGACACTCTTTACGAAAGCAGCCTGATACATGCCCTTCCAGACAACTTCATCATAAGGACACAACAACTTCTCATAGCACTGCCGGATCCCCACAGCACCATGAGCATACTCCTGGAGATATGCTCCGGTAAGACGATGGTAATACTGGTTTGCAAGATGGGGAATCAAAACCTCTCTGATAAAATCCACGATATACTTCCCTTTACGGCAGGCGATAATCTCTTCCGCATCAACACCGAGGCACAAGCAGGTGTCGCCGTATTTGTGGTTATCGGCACCCGGTGGGATATCGCCTCCGACCTCATACGCCAAAGGGTATCTATATGGATAGAGATATGTGCCCTTGATCTCGACCAGATAGGAGATAGCGACACCGCCAGCACCATCCGGGACATCGAGTATGCCCCGGAGATAGCGCTGCCCGGATTCGTCAACGATGATGCTTAGGCTCGGATAAGCCGCAACGGCAGTGGCAAGATGCCGGTCAAACAAACTCCTGCCCACAACTACTTCCAGAATGGTGTAGAACTCCCGATTACCGAACGGAGCGCACTAGCTTTAGCTGCAGCATCTTCACTCTTGTCCTCACCCAGCGGGAATCTATCCCCAAGGTGCTTCCGCCAGAGTTTACTCGCCTTCAACTGGTTCGGCTCGTTGACCGCCTCTTTCGCATCCTCCACAAAAGAGTGAAGACGGTCCAAAATCTTCTGCTTCCTGGACTCGGAATAGTTCGCAAACAGGTCATCACAGGGCGTAGTAGGCATATAGCAGGCGAAACTCAACTTGAGCGCACTTTCCATTGCTACAAGTAAAAATTTGAGAGCGACATCATCCCTTTCGTTGTACATGTAATGATTCATCGTCATCACAGTCATAGACACCCCACTCGGCATTGAATCCCGCACATTATCACACCATGCCTTGAGGTAACGGACCATCCTATGCTTCTGATTATGCAGATTATTCTTCCCAACATCATGGCTTGTACAATACTCTACGAACTCCTTGGGGTCATCGTCACAGAAACCATCATCGCGAACAGCTAACTGTGGGTGTTCATCAACCTCCTTATCGAACACCAAAACCGGCAGGTCGATATTGTACCCCGCCTGATAATTGACCCGGATACACTTGTTCTTGTGGACAGGAGAAGCATCAGTAGTCCCGTCCACTGCATTCATCACCCACTCTTGAAGCGTATTTCCTGACACCTCATCCGGATTCGACTTGAAATACACCCCATCATCCATATCACAGTGGTCGTCCTTGGTGCGAATACACGTTCCAAGTTTGTACGAGCCCTGAATATAGAACGAAGGAGCATATCCCTCGTGGTTCTCCGCAAAGTGATTCTTAATCTTCTTCCGCAAGTTTTCGCGGGAAGTCATCATCGTAACCTTCTTACTTGATAAGATATTAAGCTCGTCGTTGAACCCATTGAATAAATCGCGACAATTTGCCATAAAATCTTCCTTTAAGTTTATATCGCAAATATACATTTAAATGATGAATTTACAAAATAGATTTCACGCAAAATGGCCTCTATATTCAAAATAAGCAATTTTTCCGCAAGGTGGCGTAAAAAAGTATTACAGGAAGAAGTCATCATTATAGCTCCGCGCAAATTGTTATTCATCCCTGATATCGTATTTGATTTCTTTGATTGTTCAATCGACTTTTCACATAGAGAACGATTCATATACAATAAAACACAATATTAAATCTAATTTTATACAAGAATTACTTGTATGATTAAAATATTTGTCCTATCTTTGCAGAGTTAAAGATGTCAAAATGAGGGAAAAAAAGAAAAAAACGATATCTGAGAGTGAGATTGAATGTTTCACGCCGTTCTCATTCGAGTCATTATTCCGCCCCACCGTCAAGATGGCGGCAAAACTAATGGATATCAGAACTTGCGTAATCTACGAATGGCTGGAGCAGGCCCAGATAAGCATAAATGATGACAAGCTCTCCTCCTGTGCTGTTGATTTACTTGTTGAGAAGTATATCGAAAGGACAAAGAGATACTTCCTGAACTGCCTTGATTCCGTCTCCGAGATGAGTGTGGAAGATTATCGCCTCTTCATGGAGTTCATATCCAAGTACAGAAAGCCCTTCCGTTCCGCCAAGAAATGGGATGATATCAATGTCTATCGCATCGAGAAAGACTTCAGGAATGAGCTGCAAAGCAAAGCCCTTGACGACTATTTTCACATAGCCGATGCAATTGTTATCAGCGAATATTCCGTAGTTAAAGAGGTTGACATCTTCGGTTATGAAATTTACCCGTCGAGACCGGCCAACACACCCTCCGTCCTTTTTCGCATAACGAGGAGCTATCAATACAACACAGTATTACGCAGTAAAATTCCCAAGAAACCATTGCGCAGAAATATCCTTCGCGAGATTCTTCTTGAGAACCGTTTCCACATCTTCGTTGACGAATCCGACCACAATGGTCAATTTGAAGCTAGTTTCACTTATCTCAAGTTAAACCAGCCTCAGGTTGCCATTGGAGATTGTGGCACCCAGAGGCTACAACACATCAGATTCAATGAAGATAAAAAAACGATTCCAACTCATTGCTGCTGTGCAGCATAGTAACTTGTCAAAGAAAGACAAGTCCATCATAATCAGGATATTATTAACACACAACATTTCGGAGAGCCTACCTCTTATACTCCAGGTTCTAGGATCCTCTATGGGCCTCATAGAGAAGCTCTTCCCAAAATAACGACAGTATGAACATAGGAAACGCTATCAAAGAAATTCGGCAGGCGAAAGGATACTCTCAAAAGAAACTCGCCGACAAATGTGGCCTTTCGGCTAATGCGCTTTGCGCCATCGAGAGGAATACCTCATTCCCATCTAAAGAGTCTCTCGAAAAGATATGCAACGCCCTGGAAATTCCCGAAGCGTATCTTATGTTCTACAGCGTATCCGAAGACGAGGTGGACATAGAAAAAAGGGCAGCCTTCAAAGCATTGAAGACTGTCCTGATTTCTTGACTTGACGCATTTCTCAAAAAATTCTAGGGGACGTCAACAAAACTCATTTTTTGTTAATTGCTACCTTTAGCTGAAAGATATTACTTTTCACCTGACTTATAGAATCTTCTATATCTGCCTTCACGGTGCTATTAAGATAAATCTTTCTTCTAACGATCTTAACTGGCTCAAAACCCTTTTTGCTATCATAAAAATTAGGCTCTGTCAAACGCTGATCCACTTCTCTTATTGATTGAATAACCGAATCATATATATCCTTCTTTCCCTTAGTGAAAGCTTCATCATAAAGGCCTAATAGCTTCCAACATTTGTTGAGAATACGTTTAGCGCGAGAAATACTCTCAACAACAAAACTAAAAGATATCGTTGTGTTTGATGACGAACATGTCTTATCCAATTCTGTAAAGATTTCTTCAACGCGAGATAGGTCAGAGATAAAGAAGTCCTTTTCGACTCTTGACTCCTGTATACTTTTGTCGATTACTCTGGCGATAAAAACAGCCAGAGCAACGTCAACAAGAATCGATAGAACATCAGCTACGCTAATAGAACGATCTATCGAGAAAAATGACCAGTCCTCAAAAAGCAAACAGGCCATCCAGCCGACAACGACCAAACAAATAACAATAGCTATTCTATCGACGGTTATCCCACGCATTCTGCATATATCTTTGAATATCATCGATATAAGATGGGTCTTCCTCAGAAACTAAGATAAGCGTGTTCCTGAGTTGTTCAAGAGTATACTTACCCTCTCTTACCAAACCACCAAATGACTCTTCAATAAAGGAAGTCGAATATCCAGCAGACCCATCAAGGATGACTTTCAATTGCACGCCCGCGTCAATAGCTTCTTTGACTTTAGGCGACAACAACTTCTCCCGAAACTCTTGTCCGGAGTCATCTCCTTCACTAGGATATCGAGCCCCGGGGCTCCTTGAGAAATCCTTAGGAATATTCAATATCATATTTGCCATGGCAATGATTTTGTGTTTTTATTCATTTTAAAGGATACAAAGGTTCCCATAAATTCTTTATTAACGACGTGATAGTCTTTTTTGTCGGCATTAAAAGACGCATTATTCGAGATAATCGACAAAGAAGATATCATATTCTGTTCGTACATCGAGTAAATCTTCGCCAATCCTTTTCCTCTGTAATACTCATTTGTCTGAGTCAACTGAACTTTACCCTCCAATATCAGTTGCAATTTTTGTACCTGAGTCTGAGCCCCAGGAAAAAGTTTTTTAATGTATTCCATCGCGCCAGAAAGAGGTTCATCAGGCCCTTTATTTTCCAAGCTACGAAAAATACCAACACCAAAATCTATGAATGAGAAAGTAACCTCCTTATTTCGCTCATTATGCTCGACGGACAACCACCAATGCTTCTCGCCTTTTGATTCTCCTGCATGATCATGAGTATTGTGCATCAATTCGAGCAGTGTTTTTTGAACTCCCTGACAGCGACGGGCTTCTCCCCATACTGTCTCGCTTGCATATCGTACAAGTGTATCCGTCTCTTTGGATGCGACTGTTTTTTGCCCATGTGTATAAAGGTGGCTACTCATCTTCTTAAACACATATGGATCATTACCAGATTCGTGATCGCCATACAAATGGCTAAAAAATCCCGACGAATCAAGCTTCTGTCTAACATGTGAGGTTGTCGGTTTCGTACCGTTAAAGCCCACATTCTCGACGCGGAAATGAACCATATTAGAAAGGAGAACCAAAATCGCTTCCGTAGACAAATATTTCACATCATCTAATCTGACCAATGTTTTTTGTCTTGCATTAAGACATTCTTTCAATTCCTGCAAGAACAAGAGTGTCTTTGTCTCATTACTAATAAGAGAAAAAAACTGAGGTGCTCGCACGTGCTTGTATCCAGGGAATTCTTGTTCTAGGATTTGTTCTCTTGACAATTGGACCTTTGGGAGACTCTGTTCTTTAGGTGTATACAAATAATGATGTCGATGCTTTTTACGGCGCAGAATTTTAGCGGCTCGCCTCTTTTGTTTCTCAACTTCAAAGCGATGACTATATTTCTTCCACCTTTTCTTAGTCCTTATAGCCGTCATAACAACATAACAATTATCTGTTCACGAGTACTGTTTTTGATTCGACTTTCATAATCTTCATCAAAAAAGCAAAGTATCGTAAGCCTCCGGTGAAGCACGTGTTGCAGTTCTGTTCGATTATTTGAGATTAGTCTCGATTTTGTCACCAATCGCAGCAACTTTGTCAAAGTTGGTTCCGGGACGCCCAGGCCCTGGGAAGAAGTTCCGCGAGGTTGCGACCGTCACGCAGGTAGTATGGGATTTGTTTGAGGACATCCTCAATCCATACACGCGGTTCAATGCCGGCATTCTTGCAGGTACCTATCAGAGAGTACACTAACGCTGCGCGATATGCGGAGGCATCATTGCCGCAGAAGAGCCAATTTTTTCGTCCATACCATAGCGACTCTCGATGACATTCCAATCGACGATACCCCACAAAGCCTTCAGATGGGCGGCACGACGGTTTTGGTAGTCCAAGTAGTAGGCGTGTTCCCAAACGTCGAAAGTAAGAAGTGGTCTCAGGCCTTTTGTCAGTGGATTTCCGGCATTAGCCTCCTGAGAAATCAAGAGTTCACCTTCGTCATTGGCAGAGAGCCACACCCAGCCGCTCCCGAAAAGCCCCACGCCCTTTGCCTCAAACTCCGTTTGGAAGTTTTCTACGCTACCCCATTGCCTCCGGATTTGACGAAGGAGATTGCCGTCCGGTGCAGCCTCCACCTCACATCCGCCACGCCCACCATCGTCCGCAGCGGCTTGAACGGGGCTCTTGAACTGAAGGAAGTATAACTGATGATTCAGGATTTGCCCGGCATTATTGAAAATCGCGGAGAGATTGCCACAAGGACCCGTCGATGACAATGCCCCACCGCACCCGGTCTCTCCCCTTCCGTCAGGCCCGGGCAGAGCGTCCGTTCCTGCAGCCGAAGCAAGAATTACATCCGTCAATCCCATACCCTCAAACCCGGTCCCGGCAACAAGTTTGTTCAAATTGTCCACATAAGTCTGAAGGTGCTTGCCATAGTGGAAAGATAAAGTCTCATCGCCAATCACCGGTGAGAGCGATGAATAAGGAAGGTCAATCAGAGTAAACATATTCTTGAAGTTTTAGTTGTGGTTGCAAGTCTGAAGGAGAGGGTGACCCAAAAGTCCCTTCGAGACTTTTAGGTCAGCCACATTATGATTACTAAGCAAATATTTTAGGTGAACGATAGGCAGATGTCTTGTACCAATTGGTATCATGTTTGTACCTTGAAATAGCAATTGATGAGCTAATACCATATCGTTCAGCTTCGGTGGCAATAGTCTTCACAATCTTATGAGGTGAAAGATTATTGCAGCCTACTCTTAATATCTCATTCCATGTGGATTCGGGAATAAGTGCGTTTCTGGCAAATTCGTTGGCTTCTTTCTCTCTTGGGTCAGAGGAATACTCTACTCCTTCAATAGAAATGAATGCCTTCTGTGTATCAGATAGATGTTTATCTATATGACAGAGTTCATGTAGAATATCAAAGGCCAGTTTATCCATATCATTGTATCGGTAGGTCACAGTGATGGTTGGATGGCCATTGGCTATTGTAGAATAAGCATCAATTGGTGCCTTATCGAGTTTTTGAACTTCTGCCAAAGAGATACCATAGTTTTGTAAGCATTCTTTGATGTTAGCAACATTCATTCTTCTTTGGTTGGCCATAGAAGCAATTTCTTTCGCAGCTTTCAAGGCATTTCCCTGTTCATAGCTATTGATGTTTGAAATCTGCGAAATGGTCAGCCAATTAAGAACAAGCCAAGTGAGCATATTCTTCTCATCTATCTGTACTTTCTCGCTATGCTTGTAAAGACCTGCCACTTGTAGCTTTTGTTCCTGCACCGTTAGAAGATCAAATGGGAATAAGTCTTTTATCCATTTCACTCTGTCAATGACTGTTGTAAAAGGACAAAGAAGATGCTTGTACAGATGTTTTAGGTTGAGCATTTTAGAGCATTCTTCCTCAAACGCTAAGGCTTCCTGCTCTTCAATGCTACGCTGCTCGATAGCTTTACAATCATACGTATAGCTGTTTTGGAGATTCATCCATACCTTGAAAGGTATTCCTAAATGCTCTTCCAACTTCATCGCTAAATCTTCATTTAGGTTGCGCTTGCCCTTAATGAATGCGTTTAAGTGCGTGGGTTGCACACCTATTTGTCGGGCAAAATCTTTTTGTTTTAGACCGCGTTCCTGCAATTCTTCACGAAGGATTTCTCCTGGATGTATTGCCCTAACAGGAACTGGATTGTTACTTCTTGTTGCCATAATGTGTGCTATCTATTTCAATTAGTTCTACTTCGATTCCGTCGTCGGTTTCAGAAAACAGGAGGCGTTCCACCATACCATTAACAATTCTAACAGAACTTCGTTGCTCTACTTGATACCTCAGTTTCTCATAATGCAAAAAACTGAATAGTTTCAAATCAGCAGTGGATTCCACTTGATGCATGGTTTTTACCACACGTGTGTATCCTTCTATAAACTTCTTGTTTCTGCAAAGGTTCTTGTACCTTTTATCTTTGGTCTTACCTGTCTCATACAATTCCAACAAAACTTCATCCTTGAATATTACTTTCATGCGGTGAATGCTATTTGTTGCTGCAAAGGTACGACAAAATTACCTAATTTGGTAATTTTTCAAAGGATATTTTTGTTCTTGAGGGGAAATATTTTCGGATGAGCATATTGACGATGTACTTACTATGGTAACCTTTTTAGCTTTTATCTATTGAATGTATCATCTTTCATAAAATCCGTGCAACACTTCGCTGATGGTGCGCTCGTAGTCGTATAGGCGGCGACGGGCCGAAAGGATGTCAAAGTGTGCCGGGTCAAAGTTTTCGTCAAACTGGGAGCGATACCAGTCATAATGGGGATCTTCCGGATCCTTGATAATCCGCAGAATCTCCTCGTAGCCCGAAACTCCACCGCAATCCTCCGTCGGACAGGCGCCTTCACCGGAGAGGATCTCTCCACCGATGTCGCCGAAGCGGATGTATTTGTCTTCATACCGGCGGATCTCCACCAGACGGACGGTGTGATGCCACGAATCGCCCATATCATAGGTCAGAGAGCACTCATCCCCCACCTTCTTCAGCAACTGGCTCACCGTCGCACGGAAGGAATTCCGCACCTTTATTCCAGGATAGATCTCCTCATACTCCAATCCCGACTCCGCATCCATCGCCTTCTCCTTCGTCGAGCGCCAGAGCGTATCCCCCTGCGTCAGCTCCGTCAGATGATACCCGTCCCAGCCCATAGCATACACAAGCTCATATACGAAGTGGCCGACATACAGGTTCGACGGCACACTCAACCGCCGCACCACCGGCACCGGCGCATCGTTCAGGGAAATCTCCACTATATACTCCCGCGCCCGCTTGGAAGTGTCCATCAGCGGAGTCACGAGAGAGGAGATGATTTCATTAGGGCTGATGTGATACATAGGGTTTGTCGTGTAATGTTTTCGTTTTGAGTGGAGCGGTGACATCACCCTTGTTTCTGACCGGTTCCAACTCGTCATTTTATTAGTTTTATCGCTTCTTCCCGGCATTTTGTCGGGATTTTGCGTTCTGTTTTCAACATTCATTCAGGAGTTCTATCTGGAGGACTCCCATCATCACCGCTTGAGGCATTCGGATTAGGCCGCTTTCGCTTGCTCCTGCTCCGCTATCCGCTCCGCCAGGTGCACCACATTCGCCGCGTGGATGCCGAAGAAGATGTAGAGCACCTCGGTCTCTTTCTTCCTGGCCTTGATACGACGCATGTCATAGTGCTCTTTCTGCGTTCCGAAGGAGCCCTCCATCGCCGTTGCTCTCACTCTCGCAAGTTCCTGTCTCACAAAGTCTTTCTCCTTCTTCACTTCCTCTCCAAACAGCCGCTTGTGCATCTTGATGCAGTGCTGAAGTCGAGTACCCTCGTTGAAGGCGTTGAAGGACAACTTCTCAATGAACGAGATTCCATCCACCTGGATGTTGTTGCACTTCGCCCCAAACTCCACGTTCTTCACTTCCTTGCCCCTCACTATCGGTCTCACATACGGCTTTGCGATGCTCACAATACGGTTCGGAACGCTCTCCCGAGGATCGTTACTCTCGAAGTGGTTCTTCTGCTGGCGGTATGCCGTGGTGATAATCTCAATGAGCTTCTTCTCTTTGTCTGTCAATAAGTTGGAGTCAGAGTGCTCGCGCTCTATCCTCCGTATTTCCTTTAGGATCTTGCCCAGCAGGTTCAGCAACCGTACGACTTCTCGATGCATTCCCACAGCAGCTTGGTATCTGTCGGATACCGCATCTCGCTTTCGTAGCAGGTTGCATCCGTGTACATCGTATCCAGGTCCTTCATGTACGGCTTCCATGCCGCGGACAGCTTGTTCTGCAACGCCTGTATCTTCAACCCGCCTGATAGCTCCAACACAATGTCATCCAACAACTTGTAGCTGGTCAGAGGACGCTCCGGATTGATGTAGATGTCGCAGAATATCTGGTAGTGGACATTCGCATTCAACGGCTCCATCAGCTTAGGAGCACTCTTCAAACGTCCAACAGTATAGTTTATAAAAATCGAACTCTGTAAACGGCAAACTCTGGGATAATCCAGCAAAATTTTGTACTTTCGTCATCGTATTTTTGTTACGATTCCCCCGATTTTCAACTTTTTCACGGTTGTCGGGGGAATTTTATTGTCTGAAACAAAGATACAACAAAAAACTGAGAATGAGGGCAGAATGATGAAAAATCTATGAGA
>ERZ1026780.179-NODE-179-length-55637-cov-9.904304_pt1 | contig 55637 bp, 41 predicted proteins | sample MGYA00380126_ERZ1026780 | MGnify/ENA primary metagenome ERZ1026780 (study PRJEB33269, sample SAMEA4719762) | human gut metagenome | biome: human-associated habitat; feature: organic feature; material: feces | place: Cameroon | collected 2013-10 ... | reverse complement strand
GGTTTGAGAGCAGTGTTGTCTTAAATAGCTTTCAAACATTCATGTCCACAAAGTCTTTGAAAGTCATGTTTGAGAGCAGTGTTGTCTTAAATAGCTTTCAAACCAATAGCGGTCAACGTCAGTGGCATTGCGAGTTTGAGAGCAGTGTTGTCTTAAATAGCTTTCAAACTGAAGTCAACTCCTGTGCTTAGGGCTATGCGTTTGAGAGCAGTGTTGTCTTAAATAGCTTTCAAACGACATGTGTTTTATTTCCTTTCGTTGTCTAGTTTGAGAGCAGTGTTGTCTTAAATAGCTTTCAAACTATATACACTCCTTTGAACGTTGGCACGCCGTTTGAGAGCAGTGTTGTCTTAAATAGCTTTCAAACATGCTAGGGTTGAATTTATCTGTAAATATAGTTTGAGAGCAGTGTTGTCTTAAATAGCTTTCAAACTATCATCGAAGCTTCCCTCACCCTCAAAGGGTTTGAGAGCAGTGTTGTCTTAAATAGCTTTCAAACAATAAGTGCTGCAAATTCATTTGTTTTATTGTTTGAGAGCAGTGTTGTCTTAAATAGCTTTCAAACTCTTTTATATTTTTCCGTAAAAGATAGTTTGTTTGAGAGCAGTGTTGTCTTAAATAGCTTTCAAACATGTTTCGTAGAAGATCTGCGTTTGGGCTGGTTTGAGAGCAGTGTTGTCTTAAATAGCTTTCAAACAAAATGAAAGGATAAAATAACAATGGCAACGTTTGAGAGCAGTGTTGTCTTAAATAGCTTTCAAACTCTTTAAGATGATGAGCGTTCCCCACTTTGGTTTGAGAGCAGTGTTGTCTTAAATAGCTTTCAAACAAAACTATCGAGCAAGCCGAGAAAAAACAGGTTTGAGAGCAGTGTTGTCTTAAATAGCTTTCAAACATCTACATAGCTGTATGAGCCCTCTAAGGGGTTTGAGAGCAGTGTTGTCTTAAATAGCTTTCAAACCGATGACATTCTCAAGAGAGACCCAACGCAGTTTGAGAGCAGTGTTGTCTTAAATAGCTTTCAAACCTCGGGGTAATCGTTGGTCTCCCTCCTTGTGTTTGAGAGCAGTGTTGTCTTAAATAGCTTTCAAACTAAAAGTAATATTAATCTATTAATATTTATGTTTGAGAGCAGTGTTGTCTTAAATAGCTTTCAAACCTCTAGAATCCCTTTTAGAAGAGACTCCGTGTTTGAGAGCAGTGTTGTCTTAAATAGCTTTCAAACTAAAGGCATCGACAATATGACACGCTGGGCGTTTGAGAGCAGTGTTGTCTTAAATAGCTTTCAAACTTTCGGTTCTTCCGAATAGGTTCGTCTGCTGTTTGAGAGCAGTGTTGTCTTAAATAGCTTTCAAACGTAAAAGCCCGTGCGTCCAACGGCGCAACGGTTTGAGAGCAGTGTTGTCTTAAATAGCTTTCAAACCGATGACATTCTCAAGAGAGACCCAACGCAGTTTGAGAGCAGTGTTGTCTTAAATAGCTTTCAAACCTACAACATACGCTTCGTGGCAACGGCAATGTTTGAGAGCAGTGTTGTCTTAAATAGCTTTCAAACTAATAGTTAAGCTCTGTTGCTTCTACACCAGTTTGAGAGCAGTGTTGTCTTAAATAGCTTTCAAACAAGACGAATGACCGAATGAGGCGCGCTGGCGTTTGAGAGCAGTGTTGTCTTAAATAGCTTTCAAACCGATAGAGCGTTTGAATTTCGTCGAGCCTTGTTTGAGAGCAGTGTTGTCTTAAATAGCTTTCAATGGAACACTTTTGATTGATGAAAAGGAGTTAATTTTATGAAGTTAAGTGAGAAATTGGATTACGTGAAGAGGATCTCAGGATTTACTGACGAAACTTTAGCGATAGCTTTAGGCCTCGACACGAAGGAAGTCGAAGGCTGGATGTTGGGTAAAGAACCCAATCTTGAAGGATATAAAGCCTTAAGCAAAGTTCTGAGTCTTTCCTTGGATTATCTAGCATATGACTTACCCATTACCGACAAAGATAAAAGTGCCAAGTCTGTTATAGAGAAAGCCATGAAAGAAGATCAGGTGAAAGAGCGATATACGGAGTTGGTTAAAAAATGCAAAGGGTTTCTCAAACAATTTAATGTTACTTATGATGAAAAAATTCTCCCAAAACTTTTAAAAGGCAAGATAGATTACAATTGCTTTAAAATTGATGGGGAAAACATTTCTCTGATTCGTGAAAAGCTTGTTGAATATCGCCAAAATGAACTTGTTAAAAAGGCTTTTCCAATGAACTTTACAGTGACGGAGGCTATAAAGCTGGATGATGTGGAAGCATTAGAAAACGCATTAGAGTCTTACCACAAAAAGCTCGATCGATTTCACTCGCTTGGTGGTGGAACTCCAAGCCCGAAATGCTATGCTCCTGGGTTTCGGTTTGACCGTCATACCGACGAACGAGAGAAGGAACGCGACGAAATAAACGATTATCTCATTTCAGAGGATTTCGATGTCATTTTGGAGAATCTTGATCCCTCCCTTGAACATTATTTTGAATTTGTGGTGATGCTTATCGATGAAGGTGCCCAATATAAAAAACAAATTGGTCACGGATGTGACATCACTTGTTTTGACGTGGCACCGGACATTTCGAAGACGAACTTCTTTTATCGCACCGCGAAAGAGATGGTAGGGTTAAAAAAACAACTCGCAAATAAGAAAAATGCTAAATAAGATCCTAGCTCATCTTGTCTCCAAAGATCTTATGTGGTCGACGACGTTGCGGAAGGGAAATTTATAGTTCTTTCATACTCGTTCATACTTTTGAATTTCTTTCATACTCGTTCATACTCGTTCATACTTTTTTCAATGTGATGTTATTAGGAAGATTTATTTAGAGGCGCAGAAAAATAGCGCGAACCATTTATTGTTTCGGCTTTTCGTTAGCCTTTTACTTGTGCCCAATAGTTTTAGCGAATGTCTTTTAATGAAGGAATCGCTTCGCTCGCTCCTCTTTTAAGGCACGCTAAAGCGCTCGCTCTTGTCGCCACCTCTAAGCTTTTCTTTACGTCCTTGCCGTTTGACAAAGAAGCTAAGAAGAACCCTAAGAAAGTATCGCCAGCGCCTGTCGTATCAATTGGCTCTATCTTCTTTGCAGGAACCTTTATCTCTTCATCTTTGGAATAATAGATAGATCCCTTTTCTCCAAGAGTGAGAACGATTCTGGGTATGCCTAATTCTTTAAGGTCTTTCTTTCCTTCTTTTTTGAGAATTTCTTTTCCTTCTGTCTCATTCACAACAAGGATATCGATATAGGAAAGTAAATCGCTTGGATAGTCAGCAATAGGGGAGGGATTCCAAACGGTAATTAGACCATTCTCTTTGGCTTTTCTAAATGCGAACGCGGTTATCTTTGGTTCATTCTCATATTGGCTAAGGAAATAATCTCCTGCATTCGCTTTATCTAGGAAGGAGATAACGTCCTTTTCTTGGATATCGTAATTGGCTCCATGAGAAAGGATGATTCTATTGTTATGGTTATTAAGGATGATAACGGCAACGCCGGTATTTTCCTTATCGCTTATCGAGATGTTATCGACGGATAGTCCATAATCCGATAAGGTTTTGCATATATTTTTTCCAAATTCATCTTTTCCAACCTTGCCTAAGAAAGAGACATCTGCCTCTCCTTTTGCTAAAGCGATCGCTTGATTAGCTCCCTTACCACCAAGCGCGATCTTTAGCCCTTTTCCATTTACCGTTTCGCCTTCTTTCGGAAAGTTTTCGGTTTCAATAGAGATATCTTGATTGATGCTTCCAAGGACAAAGACTCTTTTCTTCATGGTTATTTCCTTCTTTGAATTCGATGTTGCCTCTATTTTACTTATTTCCTCTATAGACTCCTAGAAACCTTTTGTTGCCTATAGAGAAGAGAAAGGTATTCCCTTGTCCTAGTTTTCTACGTTCTATAGAGGACGACCTTGCATTGCTTTCGAAGCGGTGTTAGTTTCTATTCGATTGGAAGGTAACAAAATGAACTATAAGGGAATGATGAAGCTTCGTCCTTTCGAGAAGCCTCTTTCTCATCTTGTAAGCGATGGGGGATTTACGGGTATTTTTGGGAAAATATGCATTGTCGGCGATTCGCTTAGTTCAGGAGAGGTGGAATATTATCTCAAGGACGGTTCAAGACATTGCTTCGATATGTATGGCTATTCTTGGGGAAGCTATATCGGTAAGATGACTGGCTCCCAAATCATGCATATGTCTTATGGTGGGGCTTCCGTGAAATCGATTATCGATTCCGCAAGTCAAAACGATTACTTTACCGATGCTTATAAGGCGGACGCTTACATCATTGCTCTTGGCTATAACGATATGTTTGGATGCGCCAGGAAAGTGGGCACCCTCAAAGATATCGATAACTATGAAAGCAATACCGTCATTGCGCACTATTATCGCCTTATCCAAGAACTTAAGAAGCTTAATAATGAAGCCCGTTTCTTCTTTGTGACACTAGCAAAAACCCCTTTTTGGCCGAAAGAACGACAAGCGCTCATTAAAGAGCATCGCTTGATGCTAGAGTCCCTAACGAAGATCATTCCTAATTCCTATCTTATTGATATCTATAAGTATGGTCCTATTCACACTCTAACCTTTAAGAAGAAGTTCTATCAAGCGGACCATTTAAACTTCCAAGGCTACTATCTTTACGCCAAACTCATTTGCTCTTATATCGATTATCTCATTCGAAAAGAACCCATCTCCTTCTTACCTCAATCCTATTACGAGGAAGTGACGAAGGGGACGAGAGATTTATTAGCAAAATAAAGAACTAATCGAGGCATATTGATTTCGAAGTTCCGGTCAAAATGGCTTTGGGGTTGTTCTTGCCTTCAAGCAAGAAAATCTTTTCGTCACCAAAATCCTTCTTTTCTTGTTCTCTTGCCATCTCTTTCATCGCATTCGTTTTGCTTGGCGATCCATCATCGAAAAGAAGGCTCAGTTTGCTGTCCTTAAAGTGAGCGAGCATAGCCACATCGCCCTCGCTATCGCCAAAGACCATAAGAGGGGGACGATTGTTATATAAGGGGGCGATATATTTCTCTATCGTCTCCACTTTCCCATATTGGATAGGAGAAGCATGTTCTTGCTTCTCTTTGAAGGCGGTTATCTCTCCTTTTTCGTTTATCTTGTTTTCAATTCCAAAGACTTTAATAGCAGAAGGGAAAGCAAAATACCTTAAGGCATCCTTCACTGTTTCTTCTGGGCTTGCCGAAGCGACATAGATATCAACTCCTCTTCTTTGGAGCTCATAAAGGAGTTCTTTCATCTCTTCGATTGGATGAAGTCCATCAAGATAGGTCGCTTCTTGCTTGGTGTTTGGATAGAGATAGCTTCTCTTAAGAAGCCCTTTTATCTTGCTATGACGAATGTGAGAAAGAGAAGATAAGTTCTTATATTCTTCTTTCGTAAAGCCCTTAAAAAGGGAATAGACGATATAGGAGCTCGCTTCATATCCCCAAAGAGAATAAACCTCATCTAAGAGGTGATGGAGACGGATTTTAAAATCAAGGAAAATGGGATCTTTTTGCCAAAGGACCGCTCTTAAGAAGTTTTGTGGATCTTTAGAAACAAAGCCCTTCTGATAGAGGTACGTATAATCTTCTTGGACCTTCTTTAAAAGAGATGGGATAGAGATGCCATCTTTGGTTATCTCCCATACGCCTTCATTATTCGCTTTAAATATCGAAGGTAGCTCTTCCGGTTTGAAAGCAAAGTTTAAATATTCTATTTGATCATTTGTTAAAACTAATTGGCTATCGCCATAAAGGAGAGTGCCATCGCAATCGGAAACGACATATTGTTTCTCTCCACCAGAAAGACGCTCCAAGACATAACGAAGAGCCCTATTTGTATGTAACGAAAAATTCTTACTTATCATAAGAAGCATTATAAAGATGAAAGGAGTAGAAGCGAAACTGGATAAGTGTTCATCGGCTTTGGTTACGTTTCACTCCGCGATGAAACGAAGCATGAAGTCACACGCTCCAATGACGGTGTATCCGTTTTCATCGAAGCATTCATCAATGTTATCTTTTACCACGATGATTTTTCTTATTTGATCGTTTAGAACGCTATAAGGTTTGATTTCTCTTTCTCTAGTTTGGGCGTCACTCATGTTTAAAGCGACTTGGATGTAGTACTTTTTATCGCCTTTTGAAGCAAGAAAATCAATTTCGCCTGTTTTTCGAACTGTTTTCCCAGCTTTGTCCTTATCGAAGTAGCTTAAAGCGCCTACGTTAATGGTGAAGCCCCTGAATAAAAGCTCGTTATAGACCACGTTCTCTAAATCGCGTCCATCATCTAAGAAGGCGAAGTTCAATCGCGCGTTTCTTAAACCGATATCTGTAAAGTAGTACTTCTTTGTAGCACCAATCTCTAGGCGGCCCTTTACGTCAAATCGTCGGGCTTCCGAAATTAAATAAGCATCTAAGAAAAATTCGACATAACGTTCCACCGTTTCTTTGGCTATTTTGGTGTGCGTTACGCTTTGAAAGGTGTTGGATATTTTTTCGGCGTTAATAAGCCCTCCGATGTTCTCGCTCAAAATATTGCATAAAGCATCCAGGTATTCGCTTTTCTTGAGATGGTTATGATCAAGGATGTCCTTGAAATAAGTCGTTTGGAATAAGCTTTTTAAATACTCTCTTTTTTTGGCCTTGTCTAAAAGAACGGCCAAGGGCATTCCGCCATATTGCATATATTCGTTTAAAGCGTCGCTCTTGGAGCCTCCTCGATATGAGGCGAATTCATAAAACGACAATGGAGCAAGATGAATATTCGTAGCCTTGTCACGAAATTCCGTGATGATGTCGGAGGATAACATCTTGGAGTTGGATCCAGTCACATATATATCTATGTTTTTATGACTCGCTAAGCCTAGTATGACATCGACAAATCCTATCGTTTCAGTATCTTTTGGCTTTGCTAAAATGTGTTTTCCATCCGTCAAGATAGGATTGACGATGGTGAATACCTTTTGAATCTCGTCGATGAAAACGTAGACCTGCTCTTTTCCTTCACTAAAAGACAAAATGCGTTTGCTAAGAACGAGAGGATCGCGCAAATCAAAATTAAGCGCAGAATTTAAATCGATATTGAGGATGGAAGATTCGTCCACGCCATGGGTCAATAGATAAGAAGAGAAGATGTTCGATAAAAGATAAGATTTTCCCGAACGACGAATGCCGGTAATCACTTTTGGGAAGCCATTACCTTTAGCCTCTATTAGTTTTTTTAAATAAACATCGCGTTCTATCATTTTGGAAACTCTTTCTAGGAATAGCTTAACGATGCTTCGATGTAAGTCAATAAACAACTCTCTAAAAATGTGTAATTACACACTTTTAGAGAATTAAAAACATACGTATTTATCGTATAAAATAAAATTTAACTCTCAAAAAACGTGTCTAAACACATATTTCGAGACTAGTTTTCTATCGTCAAAAAGAGATTAGAAAAAGTGAAATTCTCTTTTGAAATGTTTGCTTTGGAACGCTTGCTGTTTTCCAAAAGAAATCCTAATAGGCGTTGACTGACATATTGAATGCGTACGTATAGAAACCGCAATCTTCTTTGGGGTCAACCACATCCTTGCCGTTGATATCAAGTGGCTTTTTATCTTCGAGTTCTTCAATCTTATCGATTTTGCCATCGATATAGTCCATAACGATTCGCTTCGTATCCATAAGGCGATAGCTTAAGCCACCAAGCCGAGCGTCTTGGATCTCAAAGCCGCTCCCCTTGTTTTCTTTATACCAAAGAGCGCGGAAATTCTCATAGAAGTTCTTTAAGAGTTTCGACGCCTTATCAAAAGATGGGAGAAGGGCTTTGAGGTTTTCTTTGTCTCTTGTTTGGTAAGCGTCATAAAGCTTCTTTGCGAAGCCGTATTTCACACTTAAGAAATCGGCAAGAGAGGCCCCTTCCGTATAAACATAAGAATAATTTGAGCTTCGTTTTGCAGCGTTTTTGAGTTTTCTTGAAATTGATTTCCACTCTTTCTCTTCGTTTAAATCCACATGGTCATAGAACATATGGAAAAGAGGGTCTTCATAGGTAGACCACTTGGCCACGTTGGCGGGTTCTAAGTAGCGTTTGAAGTTAAAGGAATTAAGCTTATCGAGCAAGAAGAAGTCTTGCCAATTCTCTTTCGTGAGGGCGTTAAATTCTTCGCGAATCTTAGGGATGCTATATTCTCCCTCGAAGAACTTTTTGGCGGCGAATAAGGAAGGGAGTGTTGCAAAGAAGGAACATTCTCCTCCGTTATCCTTCCATAAGGTCATGATGATGTCGTTTATACCTTCTTTGAGGCACGCTTTCGAAGCGGCTTTCAATCTATTAAGCGCGTATTGATTGGCGGGGGCAAAGCCAAGCCAACTCCATAAGCCGCCCGCGAATATCATTTTGTTCGGGACTTTCTTGTGGTTATGGATTTGCTTGAGGTAGTGCTTCTCATCTTGTGAGTAATAATCCCAATAGACCATATCGACATTGTCTGGGACCATATCCTTTTGTTTCTCCGAGAGCTCGCTTATAAAGACGTTCCCAAAGAACATATCGGACCACATCATTGGTTTATAGCCGTATTTATTCGCAATCGCTAGAACCTTTTGGAGATGTTTCGCGATGATTTCTTTTCTTGGGACGTAGCCATGCTTATCGAGATATTTCCCTCTTCCAACATCGGCTTCATCCATACCGATGTGAATGCGTTTCGAATGGAAGCATTCATGACAGGTTTGGAACATCTTATCGATAAGTTCATAGGTTCTTTCTTCTTTGGGAAGAAGGATGTCTTTGTTCTCGTGGATGTTGTCATAGCTTGGCCAACGGAAGAGTTGGTTTAAGTGCGCTAAAGTTTGGATGCAAGGAATAAGCTCAATACCAAGATCTAAGCAATATTGATCGAGCTCTTTAAGCTCTTCTTTGGTATATCTTCCACGCATATACCCAAAGTAAGGCTCACCTTCGATTTCATAGGTGTCTTCGGTATAAAGAAGCATGGCGTTATAGCCAAAGTATTTTAAAATCCGAGCGAAGGCTTTAACGGTCTCTAGTTTCATGACGGCGTTTCTAGAGCAATCAAACATCGCCGCAAAGAGAGATTGGTTTGTCATATATCTATTCTCCTATTAAGAAAATTATTTTCCAAAGTGGTAGGCTCCACTTCCTAAGACAAGACGTTTTGTGCCCTTTTCTTCATCTTTACCGAATAACGCTTTCGGGAGAGTGAGGGTCGCTTTCGTATTGGCTGGAACAACACAATCGTAAGAAAGGGGTGTTCCATTTTTCTCCATGCGTAAAGCGCTTCTTATAAGGCCATATTCACTAAGATAATCGACTTCGATATCGGTTAAACCGGGTGCAAAGGTAGGGGTTAATTGGAATTCAAAGAAGCCGCTCTTGCCATCATTTCGAATGCCGGCGATATCTTTGATGAACCAGCCTTCGACTGCACCAAACGCGTAATGTGATTCCGAATTCATGGTCCGATCTTGGAAGCCATTCACACGGCTATAGCAATCCCATCTTTCCCACATCGAAACCGCTCCTTGATCGACTTCATAGAGCCAACTTGGGAAGGCGTGTGATAAGAAGAGCTTCATCGCGGTTTCCGCTTCGCCATTCTTCGTTAATGCTGGAAGAAGGGATGGTGTTCCTAAGAAGCCGCTTGTCATCGCATAACCATCTTTCTCGATGAGAGATTTATACGCTTTCACGAAAGCTTCTTTTCTCTTACCAGAAACGATGTCGTAATCAAGCGCTAAGCAATAAGCCGTTTGTGTCTTAAGTTTATTTCCCGCGAAGTCTTGCGGGATATCATCGCTATCGATAAAGACTTCGTTGAATTCCTTTATGAGAGTGTCATGAAGCTCTTTATAGGCGAGAACGTCTTTTCTCTTTCCTAACGCTTCGGCGATTTCCGTCATCATTCCTAAGCCATAGACGTATTGAGCATTTAAAACATACTCGATATCGGTTGGAACCATCGACACCCAATCGCCATAGCCTAGCCCTTCATATTCCTTAGCGGTCTTGGTAATCGCCTTATAACCTGGCAAAACGATATTGCGGTAGCCGTTCATGAAGCGAGTCATCGTCTTATAGTAGTTACGAAGGATGCTTTTATTGCCACTTTGGCGATAGGAATAGTAGGGGGCAGCAATACCCGCGAGCGGCCAAGAGATCGGCCAGCCCTTGGCGCTAGGATCATATTTCACCATTTCCCAATTGTCATAGGTGTACTCAGGCGCATAGATGCCAAAGGAACTATTGGGCTTGCTCTTTGCGCTATCGCAAAGGGTTCTTTCGAAACTAAAGTAGAAAGGCGCCACATTCGCTAAATAGTTTGCGGTGCTTGCAAATATTTGAAGGTCTCCCGTCCAACCAAGCCTTTCGTCGCGTTGTGGGCAATCGGTGGGGATAGAAACATGGTTGGCATAGGTTGTCACTATGATGTTTTTAAAGAGTTGGTTGACCTTCTCATCGTTTGTTTTTATAGCGATGCATTCTTCGCCTAAACTGGAAATTTGAAGGCCTTTTACAATGGTATTTGCAATAATTCGATCGGATTCTTCTTCAGAAAGATTTTCAAAAGAAATCTCGGCATAACGGAAACCGTGATAGGTCAAGGTTGGGGTAAATTCGATAGAGGTTCCTTTTGAGACGTAAGTATCAATACAAACGGCACCACGAAGGTTTTCGGTATATAAGAAACCTTCTTTATCTCCAAAGTCATATTTGGATTCGGGATGCTTTTTGGGGTAAAGAGTTTCGCCATAACGGAAAAAAATCTTTTCTCCCTTTTTGACTCTTGGAAGAGAGAAGGAAGCAAGTCCTCCGAAATTCGTATGGAAGTCATAGATATAAGCCACTCTTCCTTCATATTTCACTTTGCGCGGCGCATCAGGAAGGAGAATCTTATGAATTTTTGCGTCCTCATGGTCTTTTCCAATAAGAAGTGGCTTTTCAAAGGAAGAAAGCCTCGCTTTCGCCTTAACCGCTTTTTTCCATTTCTTATCGTCATAAGTGGGAAGAGAATATCCTTCGACGTTCTTTTCTTTTCTCGCGTCGTAGTCTTCGCCATCATAGAGGTCTCCAAAAAGGCTTGGACCATCATTAAAGGTCTTCCAAGAAGTATCGGTTTTGATTTCCTCTTTGGTGCCGTCCTTATATTCGAGAACGATTTTGGCTAAGAAACCAACCTTATCACCCCAATAGGCCATGTAGTGGAGGAAGAGATAACTTCCACTCCACCAACCTGGTGCCACTAAAGCGCCTATCGCGTTCTCCCCATCCACTAAAATGGAAGTAATATCGAAGGTGTTGTAGTGAAGGGAGGCATAGTAGACGTCGTCTCCCGGCTTTAAGAAGTCATCTTCTCCCACCTTCTTGCCATTGATAGAAAGCTCATAGATACCCCACGATGTGGCATAGGCCGTTGCTCTTTTTAAAGGCTTCTTCAAAGAGAAAGTCTTGCGGAAATAAGTAAGGCTATATTTTCCAATATCCACGAAACTTAATGTGGTTTTTGCGTGGATTTTTTGATTTTCATAGACATAACCTTCTTTTAAGAACGGTCCAGGCTTCTTCGAAGAATACCCAATCGTTTTCGCAGGATCTTCTTTGATTAAGAGGTTTGATATCGTGACACCTTCTCCTAAGAAAGCAATCTTTCCTAAGAAGCCGTCATCTGCTGTTGCAGGATAAGAAGGAGCGATCGAGAAAGGAAAGTCTTTTGCTTCTTTCACCTCTTTGCTATCAAACCTCATCTCCGTAATGACGTTCTTCCAAGAAGAGAAGTGAAGATGATGGACGCCTTCCTTCTGGAAGCCCTCAATCTTTGTTTCGAGCAGGACCTTCTCTTGAACGTCTTTCTCCATATGATGTTGGAAAATCGAGAAAGAACCGTCCTTGGTAATCTTCATCCCGAAATAGCAATCCTTCGCTTCATAGAATTGGGGATTGAAGAGAAGGTTATTTCTTCGAATATCGTCATTTCCGAATGCGAAGGTTAAGGATTCTCCGTCATTCATCTCGAAATCAAAATCGATAACAAAGCAAGAGATCTTGGCTGGATAAAAAGGCTTTATCTTGCTTCCAATCATCATGGGCGCGTCTTTTTGCCCAAGCTTGGTTTTCTTTAAGCCCGTTGAGAAAAAGGCTAACTCGGAAGTTATCGTCTCTCCCGTATTTGATTTCGCTTCGATGTTCCAATAGAAGAAGGTTTCCTTGGCGAGCTCTCCTTTATAGAGATATTGCGATTTCTTGCTCTTTATTTCTTCGGACTTAAAAAGAAGATTCTTATCTTCATCATAAAGAAAGAAACAAAAGGAAGTTTGAAAGAAATTCGAGACGTTTGATTCGTAGCGCCAAGAGAAAAGAGGCTCATTATCAAGGCCCAATGGATCTACCATGCCTGCAACTTTTAAATCGATGATTTTGCTATCGCTCATAAAAACGTCCTTTTGGCAATATTGTGCTGTTCTTCTCATAAATAGTACATGTCAAGAAGTTAGGGAAAATGGTTTATAAATACTTTTTAGGATATTAAAACGTTTTCTTCTTTCTTCTCTCTATTTCTCTTGGCTTAAAGTTCACTTTAAAAACTAAAGTAATTTCAAGAAGGTTTGTTGTGGAAAAAGAATTCGAAGAAAAGAATATTTTTGGACTAGGGGAAGAGAATGCCGCCTATGAGAAGTACTTCATCGGGAAGTCCTATCTTAAGATGCTTACTCGTTCTCCTTTTGGAATTGCCAACGTTACTTTTGAGCCATGTTGCCATTGAGGTTCCTGGAGAAAACGCAAGCACGGAATGGTGCGAACCCATGATGGATGAAGAATACTTAAAATTAGAGGAGAAATAGATATGGACAAAGTAACAGCAGGGCACGATGAACTCGGAGAGTTTGCTCCCGCTTTTGCGCATTATAACGATGACGTTCTTTTTTGGCGAAGTTTGGGCAAGAGAAAAGGAATTTAGCCCTAAAGAAAGAAGCCTTATCACAGTCGCTGGATTAATGGGGATGGGTGTCTTAGATAGCTCTTTCAAATATCACATCAAGCACGTCAAAGAAAATGGCGTGACCAAAGACGAAATGGTAGAAGTCATCACTCAACTCGCCTTTTATCTTGGCTGGCCAAAAGCTTGGGCGACTATGCGTATGGCAAAAGAGATTTATAACGACTAATTTCCAAATATCCCTCGCAAAAGCCTTGTTTTTTCTTTCGAAACGAGGCTTTTTTCTATATCTATCGCCCTTTCTAACAATTCTCTATTTTGTTCCTAAGCTATCAATTTATTTCCTTTGTTAACTAATTTTTATCGTGTTCGTTCCTTTCTTAAAGAGAAACCGCTATCCTTGATTCGATAGGAGAACACATATGATCACAGTTGATTTCTTTGGAGATAGCATCACGGCAGGCGCGGGAGCGAGTACGGCTGCGAAATGCTATGTTGGTTTAGTGAATGAAGATCCCGATATCAAAGCGAAGAATTATGGCATCAGTGCCGCCCGCTTTGCGCATCAAAGCAAAAACGATGACGCCTATGAGCCTCTTTGCTTTTTAAATCGCGTCGAAGGCCTAGGGAAGGCAGATGTTCTTTATGTTTTTGGCGGCACCAACGACTATGGCCATGGCGATGCCAAAATGGGGAAACTTGGTGATACGGACACCTTTACCTTCCATGGTGCCGTTCGTACGATAATCGAAGGAATTACGAAACAATTCCCAGTCTCTAAAATCACCTTTATTTTGCCTCTTCCCCGCTATAACGAAGATGATATCCATGGCGAAGGCCTTAAGAAGACGGGTCATTCTCTTAGCGAGTATCGGAAGGCCATTATCGAAGAACTTAACGAAAAGGGAATCCGTTATGTGGATTTCTCAAAGGAATTCCCTCGTCCTACTTCGAAAGCGGACGTTGGCTACTTTAAAGATGGCCTCCATCCTAACGACAGCGGACATGCGTTATTGGCGAACCTCATTATCAAAGACATCAAGGAACACTATTGCCACTAGCGGTTGCGTGTTCTTTGCTCGTCTATCAAGAAGCGTTCAAACAAACATTCCCATCCTTAAAGAATGCTAAAATGAATCAGCTAAAGGAAAGATATGGAACCAGTAAAACTCAAAAGCGAACTCAAAGAATACATTTGGGCTGGTGAGAAGCTTCCTCAATTCTATGGGAAGGACTATGGCCCTAAGAAAGTTGCCGAAAGCTGGGAGCTTTCTTTCAACGAATCAGGACCGAGTGTCATTGATTCTGGAAAGGACAAAGGAAAGCTTCTAAAGGATATTGCTACAGCGAAAGATATCGGTGTTTTAGCGGCGAAATTTCAATTTTTCCCAGTTCTTATCAAACTCATCGATAGCGATGCCGATCTCAGTGTCCAAGTGCATCCAAGCGACGCTTACGCCTTAAAGAATGAAGGCCAATTTGGAAAGACCGAGATGTGGCACGTCTTGGAAGCTAAAAAAGGTTCTGGCCTCTATGTCGGCTGGAAAAGGAAGACGAGTGCCGATGAAGTTCGTAAAGCGATCGAAGACGGCTCTATCACGGAACTTATGAATTTCGTTGAGGTGAAGCCTGGTGACAATTTCTTTATCGAAAGCGGAACCGTCCATGCGATTGGCGCTGGCGTGACCCTTATTGAGATTCAAGAGAACAGCACCTTAACTTATCGACTCTACGACTATAATCGCGTTGGCAAGGATGGGAAGAAAAGAGAGCTTCATGTGGAAAAGGCTCTTAAAGTCCTTTCCTATGAACCTTATGAAAGCCCAAAATTCAAGAAACCTCTTATTGGGAAATCGGAATATTTTGAGTCGAGCGCCTCTTATCTTAATGGGCTTATTGATATCCAAACGAATGAGAGATCCTTTAAAGCCATCACTTTTGTGACAGGTGAAGGTTCTTTTAATGGCATTCATTTTAAGAAAGGCGATTCGTTCTTTATCCCAGCTTCTTCTTTGGCTCATATCGAAGGGGTTGGAGACTATATCTTAACGGAGGTAGGGGAATGAAAAGATATATCGGAATCGACATCGGTGGCACATCGATCAAATGCGCGTTTATCACCGGCGAAGGAAAGATCCTAAAGAAATTCGGCTTTCCGATCGTCAAAGGCGAGAAACAAGAGACGACGATCTCTCGTTTAGGCGATCTTATCAACGAAGAAATAAAGAAAGATGGCCTAACGAAAGAGGATTTTGCAGGTATTGGCGTAGGTTGCCCAGGCTCTATCAATAACAAGCTTGGCGTTTGCTGCTATAACAATAACCTTGGCTGGCTTAATTTACCCGTTGCTGACCTCTTAAAAGAGAAGACCGGCATTGATGCGAAAGTGAGTAACGACGCGAATGTGGCAATGCTTGGCGAAGCGAAATTCGGCGCTGCGAAAAACTATGAAAACGCGGTGTTAGTAACGCTTGGCACGGGTGTTGGTGGTGGCCTTTTCTTAAATGGAAAGCTCTTCGAAGGAAATGAAGGAAAAGGTGCTGAAATCGGCCATATGGTCATCGAGATGGATGGCGAGCTTTGCTCTTGTGGAAGAAAGGGTTGCTTAGAAGCGTACGCTTCCGTGACCGCTCTTATCCGTCAAACCAAAGAGGCCATGCATAAGCATCCCGAGTCGAAGATGTGGGCTTATGTGAATAATGAGCTCGATGCGGTGAATGGAAAGACGGCTTTTGAAACCTCGAAGATGGGAGACGAAACCGCTATTGAGGTTGTGGATCAATACGAAAACTACTTAACGGTCGGCCTTTTGAATTTCTGCAATATCTTCCGTCCTGAAGTGATTCTTATCGGCGGAGGTCTCTCCAATCAAAAGGAATATCTTACGGACGCTCTCAAAAAGAAGCTCGAAGAAGGAAAATATGGCTTCCAAGGAACTCCGAAAGTGGATATCTTTGTTACGAACTTAGGAAATGATGCGGGCGTCTTAGGCGCCGCAGCGCTATGGATGGAGGAAAAATAACATGCGTTTCATCATTATGGACACCCCAAAAGAAATTGGGGAAACGATTGCTAAAGACTTCGAAGCTCTATTAAAGGGAAAACCAAATGCTATCTTCGGCTTAGCAACGGGTTCGACCCCTCTTCCTTTATATGCCGCTCTCATCGAAGGCTATAAAGCGGGGAAGCTTTCTTTCAAAGAGGCGAAATCCTTTAACCTTGACGAATATGTCAACGCTCCAAAGGAAGCCGATACCTATCGGTATTTCATGAAGACGAATCTCTTTGAACATGTGGATTTCAAAGAGGGAGCAAATCAATTCCCAAGCTTTGAGAACATGAAAACCTATGATCAAAGCATTGATGAAGCAGGCGGTATTGACCTTCAAATCCTCGGCATTGGTCGCGATGGCCATGTTGGCTTTAATGAGCCGGATACTCCATTTGATTCCTTGACCCATCTCGCTGAACTTACCGAGAACACTCGCGAAGCCAATGCCCGCTTCTTTAAGGGCGGCGAAGAAACGCCACACGAAGCGATTACCATGGGTTTAAAGACCATCTATAAGGCGCGCCACATCGTCCTTATCGCTTCCGATCTCACCAAAGTGGACGCCATCCGTTCTTTGAAGAAAGGTGTCGAAGATCTTGCTTGGCCATGCACTTCGCTTCTAAGTCATCCAAACGTGGATATCTATTTGACGAAAGAACTCTTCGCCGCTATCTAATCGGATTAGGAGTAACGAAGTTTTAGAACGCCCCAAGCCTATCTAGGCAAGGGGCTTTTTAAAAAGACAAGCGATATGTAAATTTCATTCTCACCTTTTATTATCTATCGGTGACAATCGGTGCCAAAACTCTCGTATAGCAAATTGTCTAAAGAAACGAATATCTCAGGAAGAACTGTCGCAAGAGCTGTCTCAGCCTTGATAGAAAAAGGCTACATCAAGAGGGGGTGGTTCAAAGGGGAAAAGTGGATATTGAGACGTTTTGAAATAGTGTTTTAGCTGATTATCAACATTATTTTTAGTGTCGATGAATATTGGCTGGTCGGCTTGACTTTAAGGCCGAAAAAGCATTTCATCACGATTTTAAAAGCTGTTTTTGACTGTTTCATCACATTTTTAAAGGCCGAAAATCGCTTAAAATCACAAAATTAAAGACTGAAAGGCTTAAATAAACCACCGACAAAAACGTTTTATTCTAAATATCTCAGCAAAGTCCCACTCTTTTTCGAACAATGAGTCTTAGCACAAGAAGAAGGCTGTTGCGTTTTAGGATTTCGATGAGTTTATTGTTCTATCCCCCATACTAAGTCTTTCTAAATAGTTTTTCCTTATGCATGCTTTAAGACGTTCGTGGATATTGAGCGTCGCTTCGGTATATCCATAGGATTTCAAAAGATGAGCGATGCACCATTCTTCGCTTTGGGTGTGGTAAGCCTCATAAAGGGAATAAATTTTGTTTACGTCAAATAAGCGATAAAGCAACGCACTTGTGATTTCCCTTGTGTAGCATATGTAACGTGTGAAGTATCCGAGCCAATAGAGAGCCTCCTTGTTATATTTCTTCTTGCCGTAGTTGCTGTAGCCATATTCTTTTTCTATCTCTTCAAAAGCTCGGGGTAACACCAAAGCCTGCAATACAACAGGTCTTGTGTCCATTTTATAAGCGTAATGGGAGGGGAAAGCGTCTATGAAAAATAGGGGAGAGACGTCAGAAACAAAACTAACGTCGTTTGAAAATTGACAATGGTTTTCCACGCGAGCATTAGATCGTCTAAACTTACCACTACAAAAAAAGTAGTAAGTTAATAGGCAATTCTCTTTTTTTCGTTTGCAAAAAACGAAAGAAATAGGCACTAAAGTATCTTTTTAATGCATTCAAAGTCGACAAAAACCTCAGTACTGAACAAAATGTCGACTTTGAATGTCAATAGTTCCTTTTTTGTGTTAAAATAAAGTCGACAAAAACCTCAGTACTGAGCAAAATGTCGGCTTTGTATGTCGAATAACGTTTCTTTGCCTTAAAACAAAGTCGATAAAACATCAGCATTAAAGGGATTGGAGGATTTGGATGTTCAAACGTGATTTATATTTAAAAGAATTGATTAACAAAAAACAGAATCATTTTATCAAAGTGATAACGGGAATTAGAAGAAGCGGAAAATCGTTTCTTTTAAATACCATCTTCTATGACTATTTAACCAAGGAAGAAAACGTTCCCGACAATCGCATTATTAGGTTCGCTTTTGATAATGATGAGGATATAGCGTTGTTAGATAAATATTTGTCCGATCAACCGACGGTGATAGAAAAGAACAATCAAAAATTAGTGAACAATAGAAAATTCCTTTTGTATATCCGGGATTTGACTTTAGAGAATGGGCAATACTACTTGTTACTGGACGAAATACAAAATTTAGATGAGTTTGTAAGAGTTCTCAATGGGTTATTAAGGCACGAAAATTACGATATTTATGTCACTGGAAGTAACTCGAGGTTTTTATCGAGCGAAGTAGACACTGAATTTGGTGGCCGGGGAGATAGGATACATTTGTTGCCGTTGACTTTTTCTGAGTTTTTAAGCGGAACTGATTACGACGATAATTTAGGCTTAAAGATATATGAGAGGTATGGAGGGATTCCTTTAGTTCAACTACAAAAAAACGATACCGAGAAGGCTAAGCAAGCTCTCTCGATTTTAAACGAAACGTATATTAAGGATGTAAAAGATAGACATCCAAACGTGAATGTAAATAGCTTAAACGACACTTTGAACGTCATTGCCTCGATGATATCGACTCCTATAAATCCTTCCAAAATCGAAAAAACCTTTAAAGGCGTTTATCACATCGATCTAACAAATGACGCGATAGGAAATTATATATCATGGTTTGAAGAAGCTTATTTGCTTAACAAAGCTCTTAGATACGACGTGAAGGGGCGTCATTATATTGGTACGCCTTATAAAATATATTTTGAAGATGTTGGTGTTAGGAATGCCGCTTTAAATTTCCGAGATGTTGATGAGACCGATCTTATTGAGGACATTGTTTATAATGAACTTAGATATCGAGGGTTTAATGTCGACGTTGGTGTTGTTGCCACCAAAAAGAAAACCAATCGAAGAGACAAAAATGGCAATTGGATATATACGAATATTGATACGGAATGCGATTTTGTCGCCAACAAAGGAGACAAAACCTATTACGTTCAAGTGGCTTTGACAATAGACAATCAGGAAAAAAAGGACCAAGAATACGAATCTCTTAGGAACATATCTGATTCTTTTAAAAAAGTCATTGTTGTTAAGAACGAAGGATTACATTATCGGACTAACGAAGGCTTTTTAAGAATAAGTCTTCTGGATTTTTTAACAAACATCGATTCGCTAGATTGGTAGTGGATGCATATCCATGCCAAGAAGCACTTAATCTTTTTGAATTGGGAGTAAAATGCGTTGTTTTCATTGCTTTGATGAAAAAGGCACAACAAGAGAGGAGCCCTTAGCAATATTTGATGGATCTTGATTACCCCCTTGTAAGCCACGCAGACGGCAATTTGTGCGATTTTATTAATTCTCCGACTAACATTAAGAACCGTTTGCATCTAACAAGAGGTATTACAAAATAAAAAAGGTGGCCGCAGCCACCTCATGAGCAAACAATTTTGTCGGTTTCCCTTTCATTAATTTCTTTCTTCAAGCAAATCGATAGTGCGCTTCATCGAAGCTTCGTATGTCACATCGTTGCTATTATCGAAGAGGATAAGACTATAAGGGTCGCCTTCTACGTAAAGCTCGGTAGGGGTGCTGAAGTTTTGACTTGCCACATAGTTATCCCAGTCTTTGAGCTTATAAACGTCACGGGGGCTATTTCTTTCGATCATTCTTTGGTGAACAATTTCAATTGGGCAAGTGACCCAAATGATAGCCAAGACGGCGTTATATTCCTTTTGCAGTTTTTCGCGCATCTTCTTGACCCATTCGGGATTACGGATTTCTCTCGAAAACGGAGCATTTATAAGAACGATATCTTCGTACTCGAGCGCTTCAAGGCCTTGGTTCAATATGACGTCGTATTCAACGTTCCGTAAATTCTTCTCGAAGAATTCGCCCTCTCTTTTAAGGGATTCTCCCGTGAGCTTATAGGCAACGTTGCTTAAGGGTACTAAATCGTCCTTATCGAGATAGACGACATGTTTGAGATTCTCTGCCAATTTCTTGCTGATGTAGGTTTTGCCGCTGGCAGGTGGAGCGCTGACGATAATGAGTTTCTTTTTCATAGACGTGACAAGGGTAGTCCTTTTTTTACAAAAAAGCTATATTTCATTGACAAAAATTCAAAGAAATTTCCTCCCTGTAAGATATAAATATTTAGCACTCAACACTTGCGAGTGCTAATTTCCTCATTATAATGGAAGTTGACCTCGAAAGGAGGGCAATTTATGAATGATATGAACCAAGGAATGGAAGACTATTCCCAAGATGAAAATATACTCGACAAATTTGGCAGGGATGTGAATAAGGAAGTAAAGTCCGGAAAGATCGACCCTGTTATTGGACGCGACGAAGAAATTCGAAAAGTAATTCAGATTTTAGCGAGAAAAACGAAGAACAACGTCATTCTTTTAGGCGAACCTGGCGTTGGCAAGACCGCCATTGTGGAAGGCTTAGCCGAGCGTATTGTCAAAGATGATGTTCCAAATACCCTCAAAGACAAGGAGATTTATGAACTCGATATGGGCGCCCTTGTGGCGGGTGCGAAATATCGTGGCGAATTCGAGGAACGCTTGAAAGCGGTTCTTAACAAGATCAAACAATCGGATGGCAAAATCATTCTTTTCATTGATGAAATTCATTTGATTGTTGGTGCGGGCAGAACCGATGGTGCACTTGACGCTTCGAACATGCTTAAACCCATGCTTGCTCGAGGTGAAATCGATTGCATCGGCGCCACGACCTTAAACGAATATCGTGAATATATTGAAAAAGACCGTGCGCTTGAAAGACGTTTCCAAACCGTCATGGTTGGCGAGCCAACAGTGGAAGATACCATTACCATTTTGCGTGGCTTAAAAGAACGCTTCGAAAGTTATCATGGCGTTCAGATTACCGATGGCGCGCTCATCGCGGCGGCTACCTTATCGAATCGGTACATCACCAATCGTTTCTTACCCGATAAGGCCATTGACCTTGTCGATGAAGCGTGTGCTGGCATCAAAGTCGAAATCGAATCCATGCCTACGGAGCTTGATGAAATCAACCGTAAGATCCGTAGTCTTGAAATCGAGAAGGTTCAACTCTCTAAGGAAAGCGACGAATCTTCAAAGAAACGCCTGGCGGCTTTGGAGAAAGAACTGGCTAGCGATAAACAAGAGAGCGAGCGTCTATCTAAAGAATGGCAAGTCGAAAAAGCGGAAGTCAATGAGGCAAAGAGCCTAAAGAGCGAACTCGAGAAAGATAAATTTGATCTTGGCGTCTATTTTTCCAAGGGCGACTATCAAAGGGCTTCAGAGCTTCAATATAAGATTATTCCAGAAAAAGAGAAAAGGCTTCACGACTTGCTTTCAAATTGCGAAGGCGAAGAACGTCTTGTTAACGAAGTGGTGGATGAAGGCGAAATTGCAAAAATCGTTGCAAAAGTCACCGGAATTCCCGTTTCTCGCATCGAAAAAGGCGATCGCGAGAAGGTGCTTGATCTCAAAGATACCCTCGAAAAGAGAGTCATTGGCCAAGACGATGCCATTCGTCTTGTGTCCAACGCCATCCTTCGCCAACGTGCTGGCATTCAAAACCCCAATAGACCTATTGGCAGTTTCTTGTTCTTAGGCCCAACGGGCGTTGGTAAGACGGAAGTTGCGAAAGCTTTGGCGGAAGCTCTCTTCGATAACGAAAGCAACATCATTCGTATCGATATGTCCGAATATATGGAAAAGTATAGCGTATCGCGTCTTATCGGTGCGGCGCCAGGATATGTCGGATACGAAGAAGGTGGCCAACTGACCGAAAAGGTGCGCCGCAATCCTTATTCCATTGTGCTTTTCGATGAAATCGAGAAGGCGGACCCTGAAGTCTTTAACCTCTTGCTCCAGATTCTCGATGATGGCCGTTTGACCGACTCCCAAGGACATCTTGTGGACTTTAAGAACACCATTATCATTATGACGAGTAACCTTGGCTCCGAGTACATCCTCGAAGGCAAGAAGGAAATGGTGGAGCCTTTGCTTCATAAGACCTTCAAACCGGAGTTCTTGAATAGAATCGACGAGATTGTTTACTTCAATCCTCTTTCGAAAGAAGTGCAATCCAAGATCGTGGAGAAGATGCTTCGCGAGCTCTCGATGCGTCTAGAAGGAAACTTCTATCACGTCGTTTGGGACAAGGACCTTGTCGGCTACGTTATTGATCGCGCTTATTCGCCTACTTATGGCGCGCGTCCAATCAAACGTTTCATACAAGATAAGATCGAGACCGCTTTAGCGAACGCTATCGTGAAAGGCGAGATGAATACCAAAGATACCTATATCGTCGGCGTTAAAAACGACGAAGTTGTTATCACTTCCGCTTCTCCCGTCAAAAAATAGTTTCTCCATTTCAAAATATGAGAGTCTCTCTACCGAAAGGCGGGGAGACTTTTTATGTGGTTTTTGCAAAGATATTTCAATATTTGATAGATTTTATCCCTTGCTGTTTTTAGATGTTAAAGGTGCCGCAACTGTGAAATTTAACAAAAAATCAAGATAAAAATAGGCTAGTAATCGTCAATTTAGAATAGAAAGTAAGGAAACTTAATTAGAAATAGTAAGCGCTTTCAAATATATTTGGCTCAGTTAATCAACGGAAAGGATTTTATATGAAAAAGAAAACTTTTTTAGGTCTTACCGTTTTGTCTTCTATCGCTTTGATAGCAGGCATTGCTGTTGCGGCTCGTCCTACGAATGAAACCGTCGGTGTTCATGCGGAAGCGACGAGTGCGACCACGATGCCAGCTGGTTGGAACAAAGAAGGCGAAACAACCGACAACACGATTGCGGCGTTCACTGATTCCACTAAAGGAAACTCTATCCTCCTTACTAGAGGAAACGCGGATGGCACTCTTAAAGCTCGTAGCACTTTAACAACCGTCAAAGGAAATACCTATTACAACGTCTCTTTTGATGCCAAAACAATGGATAGCGCTAAACTCAAAATTGTTGTTGTGGAGTATAAAGATGGTGCAACCGCTTTGAAATCGAGCGTTGTTGGCGCTGTGAACTCTGCTACAAACGATTGGGTGAGCCGTCCTGGCATGTTCAAAACTCAAAGCGGAACGAATGGCATTGTTGTTGAAATTGAAGCGGTCGGAACGGGTAAGGTATACGTTGCAAAATTATTCGTTAACGAAGGCGTTGCACCTGATGGAACCATCAGCTCGAGAACGCTTTATTTCCAAGGAACCGATGGAACTGCTGGAAAAGCCGAAGAAGCGGCGTTTGGAGGACCTGGTCTTAACCCTGTCAGAAAAGAAATTACAAAAGACGTTCTTTCGAATGATTCTTCGACCGGCTATAGCGCCATGAAATTGCCTGCTGGCAGAGGCGTCTATTTCGGCTTTGACGATAACAAGATAACAGGGAAGTACACTCTTAAATTTAGATACAGATATATCACGGTGAACAAAAGCAATAACGTCCACCTTTCTGTCAGACTTGACGGATTTGATAATGCTGGAAATAGGGTTTATTATGGCGCATCTCCAAAAGGCGGTTGGACTCCGAATGGTTTGTGGGATTCCTACTCCTACGAATTCTCTGCAAAGGCAGGATCCGCCGAACCTATGTATGTCGCTATTTACGCCTGTTTAACCGACTCTAGTCAGGCAAGTGATTCCTATTATTTGATTGATGATGTTGAAGTCATCGATGAAAAAGGAAACAACTTAATCGAAAGCGGTGGATTCGAATTAAAAGAAAATGCCGGCGTCAACACTATGGGCATCTCGGACTTTACTGATCCCGCTGAAACAAATTGGGCTACTGGTGTCTTTGCCCACATTCCGTCTTCTTCCTACGTTAACGATGGCGTCAACAATACAAGAGGCCTTCACCTCGAAAGTAAAAAGTCGCTTGGCATATCACTTCCGATTCTCGCCAAAGGCAAATATACTTTGTCTTTCGCGTATAGAACAAATGGCGATCCAAATATGAGCGTCCGTATGGATGGTTTCCAGCTTTCCGGCGAACAATTCTGGACGGCACCTATTGGTGTTGCCAACACAAATGGGGAGTGGGGTCTTACGAGTTTAACTTTCAATACTTACGGCACGAATGGTGCGGCTGATGTCGCCTTTATTGTCTTTAACGCAGTTAAGGAAATTGATTTAGACAATATATCTTTGAAAAACGAAGCGGGCGAAGAGTTTGTTTATGGTGGCAATTTTGATCCTCTCTTAGCGGGTGGTGCGAGTTATCTAGGCAATACTGGAGCTTATGTTGATAGTGATGGCAACATTGCTTACTCTTCGATGAAAAATCTTGCGCCTCAACATGGCGATACGGTTGACGGCTATTTGGCATTGAATTTTGCCAGCATGGGACTCGACATGTTGAAAGCGGATGTTCCATACACCGTTTCTTTCGATTACATCGGCGGATTCGATGGTTCAGCTGCCGGTATCACAGACAGAAATAAGTATATATCCGACGAGCAAAAACGTACGACCGCTTGGACCAAAGTGGAAGCTGCTTTAAAAACCACTACCGTTTATGGTTTTAACAACCAAGAAATTCGAATTTACGGCAATCACTACAACGTTAATAACTGTTTCATTCGTAACATCTCTGTGAAAGATGCGGATGGCAATGAATATTTCCATCCGATGGCCAATGGCGTTTCAGTCTTGCCACAAGGCTCCTTTATCGTCGATGAAAGAGCGGCTGTCGATGAATTTGTCGCAGCCTATATCACCACTCCAGGTGCTGAAGACTATACGACGATTAAAGAATCTGATCGCGCCGCTCGTTGCAAAAACAAACTCCAAGCCGCGGAAGGCGCCTATAAGCGTTTAACCGACGCCCAAAAGGAACTTTTCAATAACGATGCAGCTTACGCTTCCGCAAGAGCCATTCTCGAACAATGGAGAGTGAATGGTGGCAAGTTACAAACCAGCTTATTTGCTGCTAACAACAACAAGTCTGGTGCCACCTCTTCGAGCGTCTTTGCTTGCACGGTTTTGGCAGCATCGCTTGTTACGTTCGCTGGACTTGCTTTTGCAAGAAAGAAGAAACGTCGTTAATCGATCGTTTTAACGAATCATGAAGCCGGCCGAAAGGTCGGCTTTTTATTTCGTGTCACTTATGTGAAAACGCATTTCCATTCTATTGTTTTTAATGAACTGTTAAGGGTTGATTCTTTTTTTGTTTTCGATACCAAATTTCAAGATTTTACAAAAACTATGTTGAGACATTGACTAGAAAAGAAAAATTGGTAAAAAAACAACTTTTTGTTCTTTTTTCTTCCTGTAAGCGGTTTCCCAAGCTCAAAAATGAATAAAACTATCTCATTTTAAGCAAGAGCCAAAAAGCGGTTTTTTGCTTAAATTTTGATGGGAATATATAAGGAGTTCGCTATGCGAAGAAAAGGATTATCGGTTCTTCTTCTTTCCTCGTTTATCGTCGCCGGATCATTATTCGTTACAAACGGCGTAAAAAGAGTCCATGCGGAAAACGATGAAACCACCTTGATGCCAGAAGGGTGGAAGTACGAAACGTTGAATGATGCGGGAAGTAGTCGTATCGACACTCCCTATCTCATAGCCAGTGCTTATAAAGATTCCGAAAAAGGCGATTCTTTGAAACTTGCTCGCCAAGTTTCAGCATATAAGCTTCACGCCACAAGCAATTATTTTTCGGCCATTAAGGGCGCCTCTTATAAAGTGGATCTTTTTGGTAGAAGCGATTGCCTTGATGATGATGGAAATATCTTAAGTGTCCGCGTTCTCGAAAAGAAAACAAATGGCACCGTGGTGACAACGGAAGTGACATCTATTTCTGGAAGACAATCCTTCTGGACTTTGATGTCTGGCTATTACGATACTTCCAAAGATTGCGAAAGCCTTGCTATTCAAGTGTCCGCTTCCGGATTTGGAAACTTTTATGTCAATGGTATTACGGTTCGTTCGGTACCATCGTCCTTAATGAGCCTTGGCAATTTTGCTATCGAATCGGAGGAGGACTCAACTGAACTGGAGCCTCTTACGGCAAGCTATCTTTCGGATGATGCCGCTTCTGGAGAGAAGTCGCTTCATCTTAATAACAAAGGTTTCAAGATAAACCTCGGCTTCTTGCCGGATGGCACTTACGAGCTCTCCGCGAAATATAAAACCGAGGGTTCCAAAGCCCCAAACGCCACCTCTGTACGTCTTGATAACATCGATATAACGACAGGGGATCGCCGTTGGTATGCGAATCCAATTTCCAATTCCTCGACCAATGGCCTTTGGGAATCTTATTCATATAAATTTAAGAAAGGCCCTGGCTGTGATATCACCTGGATGCAAATCTTTTTCCGTGCTGATTATTACATTGACGATTTAGCTATCTATGATGCGGAAGGTTTTAATTACATCCCAGATGGTTCCTTTGAAGGCTACGATATGCCTGGCGTTTCCTTTGAAGGCGACGTGAGCTTATCGAAAAACAAAGATGGTTCTTTGGTCTATGCCGGGTGTTACGCCTCCTTTAATGGCAACAAAGACCCCTTACTTGTCTATGATGCATCCGTCTTAAAGATCGAAGGTGGCAAAACCTATACCTTATCTTATGAATATCGCAATGGCTCTGGCACGGGCTTTGGCCAAGCCAAACTCGGCGATACGGTCTTAGTCGACGCTTGCGAGAATGCGATGACTTGGGGCAAGAAAGAAGTTTCCTTTACTGGCGCTACCAATAAACCTCTTACCTTCTCTTTCGGAACGGGAACGGATGTGTATGGTGGTCAACGTTTAGGCTATCTAAGAAACATCTCGATTAAAGCCCAAGACAATACTGAATGCGTCAAAGTTACTCCTAAACAATTCGTCACCGATCCCAATCAAATCGGCGATAACGTATTTGAGGATGGCGATCTCAAAAACACCCTTCCCGATACGCCAAGTAGCGATTCTTCCTCTATCTGGGGCGATCAATTCCCAGGGGAATCGAGTGAGGAGCCAAGCATTCCATCGACTTGGGAACCGAGTTCTTCGTCTTCCTCTCGTCCTAGCTCTTCGACATCCTCAAACTCTTCGACTTCTAGGCCCAACGATTCCAAGGATGAAAATGGTGGCAACAGCTCTTCAAATGTCGCGATGATTGCCGTATCTAGCGCCTTGGTTATCTTAGCCACGGGTGGACTTGTTGTTTCGGTCATTTATTTAGTAAAGGGGAAAAAGAAAGATGAATAAAAAAGCGTATTTACTTCCTATCCTTTCCTTATGTGTCATGCCTCTTTCTGTTAAAGGCTTGACGACACCCGTTTTAGCGGAAGGGGAAACGGCCTCGAATGCGGCTGGACTCCATCTTCATCAAATTAAAAGCCCCGCTTGCTTTCACACCGTTCTCCAAGAGAAATACATCCAAGATGGCGTGCGTTCCATTGACAAATACGCTCGGGCAAACGCCGAGCTTTCTCGACCCGATGCCTTGAAGTTTGTGTGGGATGCGAAAAACGTCGATAAGAATGCAAAACCCAGTTATACTTTCACGATTTCCGAAAATAGCGACCTTTCGAATGGGCGTCTTTATAGAACGAGCAACACCTATGTGGATGTCTATAATTTGAAACTTGCCACTCGTTATTACTATCAAGTGAAGACGACCTATGGCGGCGCTACTTCCGAAAGTGAAACCCTCTATTTCTCCACCGAGAACAGCATGTTCCGAAATCTCTATATTGACGGCGTCATAAACGCTCGCGATTTGGGCGGTTGGCGCAATAGCGAAGGCAAATTCATGGTTCGCCAAGGCGTGCTTTTTAGAAGCGGTCCCTTCAATGTCTCAAATGCCAAAGGACTTCAAACTTCCATCACCTCTGCCGGCTTGAGAGAAACCTCATACCTTGGTATCAAAACGGAGATCGATTTAAGAAGGACGGATAATGGCGAAACGAGTGGCATCACGAGAAGCCCACTTGGTAGCAGCGTCAAATACGTCTCCGCTCCAATCAATTGGGATGAGCCCGATAAGGCTTTAAAGAATACGAATAACATTGCTTCCGTTAAGAAAATATTCGAAACGCTCGGCGACACTAAAAACTATCCCGCCATTTTCCATTGCACGGCTGGTGCTGATAGAACGGGTCTTGTCGCTTTCCTTATCAATGGTCTTATGGGTGTCAGCGAAGACGATCTTTATCGCGATTATCAATTTACGGATTTCGCAAATGTCAGCTGGATGCGTTATAAGTCCACCATTTCGAATTCCTATGTCAAAACCATCAAGGAACAAGAAGGGGTGACCCTCCGCGATAAGATCGTCAATCTCTTGACTTCTTATGGCATTTCTAAAAGCAATATCGAAAACGTTTATAACATGTTACAAGGGGAGAGTTACCGCGTATGAAAAAGACATTCCTTTCGCTCCTTGCCTTAGGCGCTTTATTTAGCCTAAGTGCCAAAGACACGGGCATTTCCATTCTTCGCCCTAACAAAGAAATTTGCGATGCCTCCAAAATCGGAAAATCCCAAGCAGAAGGCGGCTCTTATGGTTTTGAAACTAACGATGGCTGGGAATTCTCCGAAGGCGGAACGGCTTCTTATAGCGAGGACGTAGCCTATGATGGCAAACGTTCGCTTCACGTTGTGCGTTCTAATACCAATGCCTATTTCACCGCCAAAAATACGGCGCATTTCCCGATTGTCGGTGGCGAACGTTACCGCATCGGCTTCTATTACAAGAGCCAACATTCCTATGGTGTTGCCATCTCTCTTGATTTAACGACCTATGATAGCGCTGGCAAAGCCATTCGCACGATTACGGGCGCTAATATGAAGCTCAATGCCGATTCTCTTTCGGCGAATTGGTCTGAATTCTTCACCGAATTCCAAGCAAAAAACGAAGCCGCAAGTGCCACGATGAGCATCATCATCAAATATGGCAATGCGGATATCTATATCGATCACGCTTATTGCGAACTTACGGGCGAAGACGTCTATGACGAAACTTTCTCCACCCCTAAGGAAGATAATACCATTCAAAATTGGGATCTTACGAAGGCGACCCCAGTCGATGGCACGCTTGAAATCGCAAGTGGTGGTTCGGCGATGACTTTTTGGGATCGCTTCCTTAGCCAATATGGTTATACATTCACCTTTGATGCCAAAGGGCTTGATGGCGCCAAAGGAAAAGTACGCTTTGAGTTCTACGATACGGCGGGCGTTCTCATTCAAACAGTTGAGAAAGAATACGCATTAACGTCTTCTTTCGAACAAAAGAGCGTGGAAATCACCGTCCAACGTGGTATCAAAGCCTACATCATCTTCCTTAATGACACGGGCGAAACTCTTACCATTGACAACGTCCATGGTGTTAAGAGCTATTCTCCAAACGATGAATCGGGTTGGCAAGGCCAATGGATCACCTATCCTGATGGCGATATTACCCAAGACGCCGCTTACCAAAACCGCTGGTATCGTAAGACTTTCAATATTCCTGAAGCTATTGCGTCCGCGAGTTTGCAATGTACCGCTGATGACGTTCGTTACCCTTATATTAACGGACACGCCTTCGGAAGAGGCGGCGTTTGGTCTTCGCCGAACATTGTTGATATCACTGATTTGCTTACGGTTGGTGATAACGTCTTTGCTGCCCGTGTTTATAACGGCACCTATTATTCTGGTCTTCTTTTTGAGATTACCATTATTACCGAAAGCGGACGAACCTTAAGTTTCTATTCCGATAAAACAACGAAGACTTCAAAAACTGTTGGACCAATTGACCAACAATACATCACTGGTGAAGATACAAGTTGGGCGGAAGTTGGTTACGACGACTCTTCTTGGAGAGACTCTTACGTCGTTGGTGCTGTTGGATGTATGCCTTGGGGATCGATTCCTTTCGTTTCCTTGGCTTCGACGGTTCCGGAACTCGAAGTTGTTGACGCTCATTTCCCCGAAGAAGTGAAATTAGGCGATACGATGTCCTTCCAAATCGTTTGGAAACCAATTAAAAAAATCGAAAAACCTATCACAATTTCCGCTTCTTTTTGGGAAAAGTATTCGAGCGACGAAGATGAATCGGATCCCGCAAAGTCGGTCTTAAAACAAGTTTCTGGTCCTGAAATGACCGAATGGAAAGCGGGCGAAGCGGTGACCATTGGTTATGAAATTGATATCCCAGACTTCATCGATGCGGATTCCTATATGCTTCAATTTGACGAGAAGGCTATCAAGATTGTGAACAATCCTGACTATAGCAACAACAAGCTTTATGGCCATTACATCCGTTTCTTGCCAGTAGAGCTCGAAATCGCACAAACCTCTATCGTCCGCGATAAAGGTTTAACGAAACTTCAAATCGGCGAGAAGGAATATGCACCTTATCTCTTCATGCAAAGCGATGGCCTTAAGTACTTCAAACCGGCTTATGCACAACGCCTTTATAACTCTGGCATGCGTCTTTTCTCTGTTGGCAATAACAAAGTTGTCGATACCATCACTGGTGTTTCGACTTGGACGGATGATAACACCTATAACTTTGACCCCTTCGATGAGACGATTTACACGACCCTTAGCGGCGCTCCAAAAGCCAAGCTTCTGGTCATGATTAGTTGCGATCCCCCTTCTTGGTGGCTTAACAAGTACCCTGAAGAAAGAGCTTTGTCCGCTAACGGCGGCACGGATTCCGTCTCCTATGCTTCTAAAAAGTGGGTGAGTGACGTTTGCAAATACATGCGTGCCGTCTTGGAACACATGAAATCGATGCCTTACGCTTCTCATATCTTTGCGGTTAAATTCGCGCAAGGTTTGACTTATGAGTGGCAAGAATATGGCATGGAGCTTGGCAATTGTAGCGACTTCTCGACCGTCGCCCAAAAAGGATGGCGTGAGTTCCTAAAAAATCGTTACAAGACCGAAAGCGCTCTCCAAGCAGCTTGGGGAGATGGCAGCGTCACCTTCGAAAACGCTACGATTCCCGCCTTTGGCGAACGTGAACCTTCTACTTATCCTTCGCTTCTTGACGGCATTAAGCAACGTAGCGTCATGGATTACCAAGACTTCAAAGGAAGAAACATGACCAACGCCATTATCGCTTTCGCAAGCGTGGTTAAGGAAGTTTCCGATGGCAAATGGCTTACTGGTACTTACCATGGCTACATTACGAACGCATTTACCTATGAATCGAGTGGTATCTGCAATAACGAATTCGCTCGTTTGCTTGAGCCAAGCGCTCCAATCGACTTCTTCTGCGGTCCTGTTTCCTATATGACGCGTCAAACTGGCTATAGCGACTCGCCAATGCAAACTGCTACCAGTATCGTCAACGCCGGTAAACTTTGCCTTATCGAATTTGATGAACGTACCGTCAAAGTGGACATGCCTGATCAATCCCCCGCTACCATGGACGAATGGGGTAAAACCTATACGCTTAGCGACACCATTAACCTTATGAAGCGCGATGGTGGTAATACCCTCATCTCCGGTTATGGCGCTTGGATTTACGACATGACTGGTGGCTGGTACGACGATAGCGAAATCTATAACCTCACTTCTCTTCTTATGGCGGAATGGGAATATGCCATGAAAAACCAAGAGAACGAGAACAATAGGGAAGTGGCCTTTGTTATCGAAGACAAGATGCCTTCGGATTACGCCTATAACTTCGGCTATTCCTATAGCGCCCTCGAAGTAAACCTCGGCCGTCAAAAAGAAGACTTGGCCGCGATTGGTGCGGGTTATGACATCTATTTGGCAAGCGACTTCAAGAAGGGCCTACCAAAGGATTACAAGCTCTATTTGATTGTTGGCAACCGTTTCGACCAAGAAACGATCGATGGCATCAATAAGACCTGTAAGAAAAACGGCTCTGCTGTCGTTTGGATTGGCACACCTGGCATTTATGCGCAAGATGGTTCGATGAGCGCAGGCAATATCTCCTCTCTTATCGATATGGATGTTGCGCTTATTCCGGAAATGGTTTACACGGCTGTTACTATCGACAAGGAAAATGAAGATCCCTTCACGATGGATGCTCGTGGCATTACCTATGGGAAGCCCGAAATAAAAGAGGTGAATCCAGCTGCCAAAGTAGTGGATACGGATGCCGTCACTCTTGGACATATCAAAGGCACGGATTACGTTGGCTTAGCCTATAAAGACGTTCCTACTTCCGATGGAGGAACTTACACTTCCGTCTTCTCGACCTTCGGACACGTTCCCGCGATGGTTCTTCGAAACATCATGAAGAAGGTTGGAGCCCACATCTATGATGAATCCTATAGCGATGTCGTCTTCTCTTCTTCCGGTTATCTTTGCATCGATTCGCCATATGGTGGAACAAGAACAATTACTCTTCCAAAGGCTTATGATGTATACGATGTTTATAACCAAGAACTTATTGGCCAAAACATCACTTCCTTCGATACGTACTTCTTGGCAAAGAACACTTATCTTTATCGTCTTATGCCAGCTGGAACTTATGGAAAGAATGATCCGACGCCCGATAATCCTAATCCATCCGTTGATCCAGTTACGGACGAGGTAGATACGACCGTCATCAGTCTCTTAACGATTGGTGTCGTTGAAATTGTTGCGATGGCAATAATTCTCGTTATTGCTGTTCGTATAAAAAAGCCTAAACATGTGGCTTAGAAAGGAAAAAAACATGAAAAAGAAAAATTTGCTTCTCATCGCTCTTGCAGCCATGACTCTTGCGAGCTGCGGCAAAGAGAGTGGCAGCGATGGCGCTACCGAAACCGATACGCTGACGCTTCAAATCTTTGCTGGCGGTTATGGTACGGCTCCTTGGAAATACGCTTTGAAGAAATTCGAGGCCGCGCACCCTGAATATAAGGTTGACGCCTATATGGATAACAACGTCAATACGAAATTCGAAGATCGTTGGATGAATGGCAATCCACCCGATTTCGTCTTCCTTGATGGTACGATTGCTACCAATACTTGGCTGGCTGAAGGGCTCTTATCGGATTTAAGCGAATGGCTTGAAACCGCCAAAGCTCCAGGCGAAGAGGGCTACATCAAAGATAAAGTGAATGCGGCTTATTGGCGTAAATATACAGGCTCCGACAAAAAGACCATCACTTATGGCGCCCCATTGCTTTTAACTGCTTATGGCATGTGGTATGACCAAACCCTCTTTAGCGAAAAAGGCTGGACAATGCCTTCCAACTATGAAGGGCTCAAAGCTTTCGCGGGCAAAGCTACCAACGACATCAAGTCCCTTATTTATCCTGGTGTTTATAGCGGTTATCTCGTTCAGGGCATGCTCGTTCCCGCTTTTGCGGAATATGGTGAAACCTTCTTCAAACGCGTCATGAATTGCGAAGATGCCGATGTCTATACTTCTAAAGAATTTAAGGAAGTCATGACTCGCTTTAACGACTTCATCAACCTTAATGACAATGTGGTTGCCGAATGCCTTTCTTTGAATCACACGGAAAGCCAACAAGAATGGTTAAAACGCAAAGCCGCTATGATCCCGAATGGACTTTGGCTCCGTAGCGAAATGGATAAGCTCCATGCTATTCCAGATGATTTCAACATGCACTATGCTCCATCTCCACTTGTGAAAGAAAAACAAACCATTGTTTCATCTTCCGTTTGCTGTGGCATTGCCAAACAAGCCAAGAATAAGGTTGGCGCTCAAAAATTCTTAGAGTCTCTATATGCCGATGATGTTTTAAAGCAATTCGTCTATGCTTCGGATTCGCCATCGGTTGCTCCTCTTGATTTGTCGGACGATCCTAATATCACTGACGTTAACAAATATGTTCAAACGGTCTTCAATGACACAAAATATCAACATATGTCCAACGATGGTTCTTGGGGTGACGTCGACGCCGCTATCAATAGCGCTGTCAATAGCCTTGTGAAGAAGACCACAACCGTCGATGAGGCTTGCGAGGCTATTAAGGCCGCAGCCGTTAAGACCATCAAAGACAGACAATAGTTTATGGAACTCGCACTTCGTCGTCCAAGGTCAAAGAAAGTAAGGCTTGATAAAAGCAAAGTCGTTTTCGCTTTTATCTTTTGCCTTATCCCTTTCTTCCTTTACCTCTTCTTTTGCGTTTACCCTATTATCCGTTCCGTCTTTGATTCTTTTACCAACTGGAGAGGGTATGTTCGAAAGGATTTCATCGGCTTTGCTAATTACGCTGAAGTGCTTCAAGACCCCGTCTTCTGGAAAGCTTTCGGCAACGACTTTGCCATTACTGGGATAAAAGAGGTTCTTATTATCGTTCTCACCATTTTGTTTGCGGTGAGTCTAACGAGATTCCGTCTTAAGACGGGAGAGGTTATCACCTATAAGTTCCTCTTTTATATCCCAAATATGCTTTCTATCGTTATCATCGGATCTTTGTGGCGATTCGTCTTCATGTCTGGCGATAGCGGCCTTCTCAATGCTATCCGCAGTGCTTTTGGCGGAAAGCCCGTTGATTGGATTACCGAATTGCCGCTCCTTTGTATTGGCTTTGTCGCCAGCTGGTGCGGTGTTGGCTTATTCATGATCACGATGATTTCGGCCATCAACCAAATTCCACTCGAACTTTATGAAGCGGCGGAGATTGATGGCGCTTCGAATTGGCAACAACTCATTCACATCACCATGCCTGCCGTTTGGCTTGAAGTGACCTTCATGGTCGTTTCGATTCTCTATCAATCTTTAGGCGGTAACTTTGGCATTGTTAACGTCTTTACCCCAAATGGCGGTGTCGATAATAACGCCATGGTTATGGGTTTATACGTTTATATCTATGGTACATCCGGATCGAGAGTGGCTTTCTCTTACGCCTCTTCCATCGTGATGCTTGTCTTGACGGCAACCGTTTCGCTTGGCGTTAAAGCGGTGATGAACGCGTTTGGGAGGCGCTTCTATGAGTAACAAAGATTTAGCGGTTTCTCGAAGCCGCGCTCCTGAGACCAAGGGCGAAGTCATTACCCGTTGGGTGATTCGTATCTTGCTCTTTATTTGGAGCGTCCTAATCGTTTTCCCACTTCTTTGGGCAGTCATGACTTCCTTTAAGAGTCAAAAAGACTTTATGGCGGGCGCCTTTACGTGGCCTACGGAATTCCTTCTTTCGAACTATATCGACGCTTGGAAGGAAGCGGAATTCTCCCGTTACTTCCTTAATTCCATCATTCTTTCGGCTGGAACTGTCGTCATAACGGTTTTGATGACGCTTGGCTCAAGCTACGTCATTGCCAAATACAAATCGAAGTTCTTCCGCTTCTTGGATCATTTCTATTCGATCTTCATGATGGTCCCGCAGCTTCTCCTTTTGATTCCTCTTCTTAAATTCTGCCAAGAACTCCATTTGACGGATGGCGCGATGGTCATTCCAACCTTGATGGTGCTTAACGCGATTCAAGGGGTGCCTTTCTACGTCTTCTTGACGCTTCCATTTATGCGTGGTCTTAATAACGACATCTTGGAAGCGGCGGAGATTGATGGCGCTAATGAATTCCAACGCTTCTTCCAAATCGTCGTTCCGATGGTAAAGCCTCCTCTTTTTGTTGTGAGCCTTCTAAGCTTTGCCGGTATTTGGAATGAATACGTGATGTCTATTACCTTCATTAAGGATTCGCAATATTACACTCTTTCGGCGGGTTTAAATAATCTTATGACCAATAGCACTTATGGAACGGGTGTTAAATTTGCGGCCCTTATCATTTCGATGATTCCAATCCTTATTGTCTATGCCATCTTCCAAAAGCCACTCCAAAATGGCTTAAGCGCTTCCGATGGCGTCAAAGGATAAGAATCTAAAATTCCTTGCAAAAACAAGGCTAATCTATCTTTGGATAAACGGGAACAACGAGACTTTGGAGCTCTTGTTGCCGTTTTTTTCGATATTGGAGAGGAGAATATCCTGTCTTCTCGCGGAAGAGCTTGATGAAAGAAGACAAAGAACTATAGCCACAATCTTCGGAGATGGTTAGCACGCTTTTGGAGGTTGCCTCTAGAAGTTCTCTGGCGTAATTCATTCGGATCTCGATAAGGTAGTCAACTAAAGACACACCCTTATAGTTCTTGAAGATCGTTCCGACTTGGGAATGAGAATAATTTGTTAATGCGACAATATCTGTTACTCGTTTTGAAAAGACTTCTGGCTTTTGAAGTTCATTCACAAAATCGAGTAGCCATTTTGGGGTTTGGGAGTGACGGCTAGAATAAGCGATCACATAAAGGCCTATCACGTAATTCAAGATAGATAAAGATAGGCATTTTTCAAATTCTTGGGTGCTTGTTTGCCCTAAAGAGGTGTCAAAGACAGAGAAGTTCAAAAGATGTTCGCATAAGGACTTGACTGCTAAATACGATTCGCCACTGAGCTTTAGGTGAACGACGCGTGAGCCACCTAAGATTTCATCTTGGAAATTCCTTGGAAGATTCGAGATGACAGACAAAAAGTCTTCCTCTTGAAAATAGACATCCTGGTGCAGATGTGGTGTTTTGAGGATACTAATCTCGTGCAAATGAGGAGGGCCTACTAAAAACACATCGCCATTTGTGGCGTCATATTCCTTCTTATTGACGGAGGTTTTGGCGATGCCGTCGAAAAAGAAAACGAGCTCCCACAGGTTATGGTTATGAGGAGGGCAAGGAGTCACATATTGTTTTGTGATAACCCCTTTTTCAGGATGTAAGAAGCCGAGATAACTTTTTGACATACTTTTCTCCCATATCTTAACCACCGGTAAGAGAAAAAACAATTTTTTGGCCTGTTTAATCTTGTTTTTTAGCCGTTATTATTAATAAGATTGAGAAAAGACGGCTCCTCGCTTAGGCAAAAAAAGCACTTTTTTCATGAAGAAAACAAGGAAGAGGAAGGCTCTTTTCTTTTATAATCTAAAAGTAGCCGATGCCCTTTTCATAAAGGAGCAAACCATGTTTGACAAAAAGTTATTTAAGAACCCACCGAAAGAATATGGCCCTGTGCCTTTTTGGTTTTGGAATGACGATATGGAAGACGAGGAAATCGTTTTCGAACTCGAGGAAATGGCGAAAGAACATATCCACGAGGTGATTTTGCACGCTCGAAAAGGGCTTACCGTCCCTTATTTATCCGAAGCTTGGTTTCATCGCGTCGGGGTCGCTTTAAAGAAAGCCAAAGAACTTGGCATGCGTCTATGGATTTATGACGATGACAACTGGCCAAGTGGCTATGCGAGTGGAAAGGTCCTCGAGAAAAATAATTCCTTTGCGGCGAAATGCCTAACGATTGAGAAGATTTATCCTGTGCTTGGAAAGCCGGTTATTGTTCTAGAAAAAGAAGGAACAGAACTTGTGGCGACGATTGCTTGCCATCAAGACAAAGAATTTATTGATATCACCGATTTTGGGAAAAATGGCAAAGAACCATGGCACTCAGAAACTCTTTGTTGGGAAGTGTTTGTTTTCCGGATGGAAAATTGCCTGCATACGCCCGCTTATAGCGACCTTCCCTACGTCGATCTTTTAAATACCGAGGCAACGGACACCTTTATCGAAGTAACGCATAAAGAATATAAGAAAAGATTCCCGGAATATTGGGGGAGCACCATTAAAGGTTTCTTTACGGATGAACCGGGTTTTTATCAAAACTATTTAGAACAAGCAAAGAATATTAACACTCTCGCCTGGACCAAAGAGTTTCCAGAACGATTCCTTAAGGCTTTTGGCTATGACATCCGTCCCTATTTGCCCGCTCTTTGGCAAGATATGGAGATTTCGAGCAAGGTACGCTTAGATTATTACAACGCCTTAGATCGTTTCTATCGAGAATCCTATTTTGACCGCATGCGCGATTTCCTCCATCAAGATGGCCTTCTTTTGATTGGACATCTTCACCGTGAAGATAAGCTTCAATGGCTCCTTCAGACGGAAGGGGATTTCTTCACGCCGATCGATGGTCTTGATTATTCGGGGATCGATTGCATCGAAAGAACTTACCCACGTGTTACCGAAAGGCTTGGCGGAAGCGCGGGCGACCTCCTTTCGAAGCCAAGGACCTTTTCGGAAACATTTGGTTGTTTTGGCTGGGAATTAACGCCTCAAGAGATGAAGGAAAGAATCGATCTTCAATATGCGCAAGGCATCAATATGCTTGTTTTGCACGCCTTCTTCTCTTCCATTGACGGATACCGAAAAACCGAATCGCCGCCGTCCTTGTTTTTCCAAAATGATTATTGGCCTTCGTTCTATCAATTAAGCGATTACGTCGCTCGGCTTTCCTACGTTCTTTCAGAAGGAAAGCACGTGCCGAAAGTAGCCCTTTATTATCCTGCCGATTTGGCCAAGAAGCGTTTCATGCCCTTAAGCCATCGTGATATATGCGATATGGATGATTGCTTAGACCGAATTACAGGCGCTCTATTAGAGAAAGGCATCGATTATGAATTAGTGCCTGAAAGTTTCCTAAAAGAGGCCAAAGTGGTGGATCACGAATTGCTCATGGGCGAGCACGTCTTTGAAGCGCTTATTCTCCCTGCCAACCCTGATGAATCACTTCTTCCCATCCTCAAAGAATTTGTTCAAAAAGGCCTTGTTTACTCCTTTGGCACGGAAAGATGCCCCTATGCCAATCATGCCTATTTCTATTTCGATGAAGTGGAAGGCATTTCTGATCTTGATTCTAAAATTAATAAGGGTTTTGTTGGTGAAAATGTGATTTCTTACGCTCGGAAAGGAATGAAAGCGGATTGCTTTTTCTTGGTGAATAGGCTCGCAAAAGAAAATAAAGTCTCACTTTTTGTGCCTGAAGGAAAGGGCGTTGAGAAGTGGAACTTAGAGACTGGTGAAACAACTCTTCTTTTTCCGAAAGGACATGCTCGATACGAGATGCTCCCTCTATCCGAAAAAGAATCTCTCCTTCTTTCTTTCTCGAACGAATATAGCGAGGAAAAGAAAGAAGAAAAAAGGCATTTTGAAAAGCTCCAACTTACTTTGAAATCCGCTTCATTTGAGGGGAAGACGTTTCCATTTACTTCTGCTCACAAAAATGATTTACATAACTTTGTAGGCGAAGTGCTTTTGACTTTTTCCTTGAACCTCCTAAAGAAGCCATCTAAGGTGCTTCTTTGCTTTAGTAAAGTCTATGACTTCGCCTCTCTTTCGATAAATGGCAAGGAAGTCGGGACCCGCTTATGGATTCCTTTTGAATTTGATGGAAGCTCTCTTTTAGAAGAAGGGGAGAATGAAATTGTGCTTCGTGTTAAGCCTGTTAAAGCGAATCTTATTGATCAAAAAGACTTCGATGTTGGATTAATCGGAGAATCTTTTGCTAAGGTTTTTTGAAAAAAATGGAAAAATATAAAAATCCTTCGTTAAGCCCCGAAGTTCGAGCGAAAGATCTTTTGAGCCGTCTTTCGAATAAAGAAAAAATAGAGCAAATGAATTGCTCTGGTTGCCTTTATTCGTTGGATGAAATTCTCTCTTCTTTTAAAAAAGGGAAAGACATCGTTCATGGCGAATGGTATTGGTTTAAGTCCTTTGATTTAGCAAAACTTAAAGAAATGGAAGAAGCGACCGTATCTTTTTCTCGCTTTGGGATACCGGCATTTGTAAGTTGCGAAAACGTACATGGTGGCGCCCTTCCATTTACCACCATTTTTCCAACAGCAGGCTGTCTTGGCGCTACGTTCGATACGGATTTGGCTTATCGTGTTTCTAAAATGGAAGCCAAAGAAATTCGAGCTTTGGGATTTAATAAGGTATACGCACCAAATTTGGATCTCTTTCGCGATCCAAGATGGGGAAGATGCGAGGAAGATATCTCAGAAGACCCTTCTCTTTTAAGCTCCATGGCAAGAGCCATCATTCGCGGCATTCAAAGCGAGAAAGTGATGGCTACCCCCAAGCATTTCCTTGGCTATAGTTCGCCAGAAGGTGGTCTAAATCTTGCTCCTATGCATATGGGAGAAAGAGAGATTCGAGAGTATTTCCTCCCTTCTTTTAAAGCGGCAATCAAAGAAGGGGCAATGGGCTTAATGACTTGCTATAACGTGGTGGATGGTGTGCCTGTCACCATTTCTCCTCTTTGGATGAAGAAAGTATTACGCGAAGAACTTTCCTTTGATGGCGTGACTATCCTCGATTACGGCATGTCTGGAATTATGAAAAACGTCATGGGAATCGGCTCTTCCTATAGCGATCTTGCCAAGAAGCTTCTTGATGCTGGCGTTGATATGGAGGCGTGCGAACCTCTTTGCTATAACGAGAAATTTATGGACGAGATTGCAAACGACGAACATTATTCCTCACTCGTCGATGAAGCGGTTTATCGTATCTTAAAAGCGAAATTCTCTCTTGGTCTTTTTGAGAATCCTTCCTTCGATTTAGAAAAAGCGAAAGAAATGGTTGGAAGTAAAGAAGCCTTTGAACTTACTTACGAAGAAGAAGCAAAAGGGGCAACCCTTTTAAAGAACGATGGCATTCTTCCACTTCAAAAGGGAAGTAAGATTCTTCTTGTTGGTCCAAATGCAAAGGTGGCGCAACTTGGTGGCATCACCTATTACGCAGCGCTTGAAGACTATAAAGAAAAGGAAGCGATGTCCGAAAAGGCTATTGCGACCGACGAAGCGTTTATGGATCGCTTTGGAAAAGAAAACGTCCGCGTTCATAAAGGATGCAATTTCTTTAAATTCGATAATGAGGAATTGCCTGAAATCTTAGAGGATGCCAAATGGGCGGATGTGATTGTTTTCGCCGGTGGCAATAATTCGATTGGCTATTCGGGCGGCGAAAATGGCGGAAAGAACAACCCTCTTATGAAGCAAGATGCCGTAACTTCTTCCGAAGGGTATGACGTTACGGATATTGGTCTAACAAAATCGCAAGAAGAACTTTTCGAAAATCTCAAAAAGACTGCAAAACCAATTGTTTTCTTAAATTATGGCGGGAAACCAGTGAGTCTAGAAAAAGAGCTCGACTCTCTTAATGCGGTCCTCTTTTGTTATGGGGTTGGTATGCTTGGAAATCTTGCCGTTTGCGATATTTTGCTTGGCAAAATCAATCCTTCGGGCCGTCTCCCATTTACGGTCGCCCGAAATGTTGGCCAACTTCCTATCTTCTATAATCACTATCTTCCACGAGGAAATTATGGCCGAGAAGGAAATGAAGAAAAGCCAGGACAAGATTATGTCTTTGGACCTAATTCTCCTCTCTTCCCGTTTGGCTTTGGCTTAAGCTATTCGCATTTCTCGTATCGCAATCTCGAAGTCCAAAAAGAAGGCGACGATATCAACGTCTCCGTCCTTATTAAAAACGAAGGGCCCATGGATGGCGAACATGTGGTCTTGCTTTATGGAAGAACTTTAAGTAGGGATTATGTTTGTATACCCGCAAAAAGACTTGTCGCGTTTGGAAGATATTTCTTTAAAAACGGGGAAGAGAAGGAAATATTCTTTAAACTATCATCACGTGATTTTTCGTATATTGGTATCGATATGAAGGGAACGCTTCCGAAAGGCGTTCTTGAAATAGAAATAGAAGGAATCAAAAAGGAGATTACTTTATGACCGTGAAAGAACTTCTGAACATCAAAGAAACGCATAAGTACATTGTTTCGCGTTGGCCTTTGGCGGTTCATTATCCTGAAAACGAACCCAAAGGACCTTATTCGTTACCTTATCCATTCGTGCCTCCTTGTATCGCAGGAGATTTCCATGTTCTCTTTTATTGGGACACTTTTTATACCAATCGAGGCATGATTGCCGATGGATTTTTCGATTTTGCGAAATCGAACGTGGAGAATTTAATCTTCGCTTTAGAGAAACTCGGCTTCGTTCCGAATGCCTATAGCGAGAATCTCATCAAGTGGACTTCGCAACCTCCCTATCTCCATTTCATGGTCAAGGATATCTATGAAGTTTCCAAGGATGAGGAATGGCTTAAGAAAGCCTACTTCGCTTTAAAGAAGGAATATCACTTCTGGATGACCGAACGTATTGCTAAAAATGGTCTCAACCGTTATTTCCATAACCATTTAACGGAAGATGATCTTTGCGATTATTATCACTATGTTGCTACCGAGCGTCTTGGCTTAACGCTTGATCTTCCAAAAGAAACTCGAGCTGATTTAGGATCTAATTATTGTGCGGATGGTGAAAGCGGTCTTGACTTTACCCCTCGCTTCCAAGATCGTGGGGCCCATATTAACCCTGTGGATTTGAATGCGAATCTTTATGGGATGGAGCTTGATTTAGCGGCCATGGCTAAAAAGTTTGAACCAGAGGAGGAAAAAACCTTCCTTGAAGCGGCTGCATCTCGAAAGAAGAAGATGGACGCTTGGATGCTAGGTGAAGACGGCGTTCACTATGATTACGATTTTGACTTAGAGAGAATATTCCGCAAGGATTATTGCTTTACGGGGCAATTTATGCCTTTTATCACCGGTTTATCGACAAATAAAGAAGCGGCTAAGAAAGTCCTTTCTAGGCTTTATTATCCTCATGGCATTGTCTCTACTCAAAAAGATGAAAACGAGAAGATCGCTTATCAAGCGGCATATCCTTATTCTTGGCCCTATGATAACTATTTGGCCTACTGGGGACTCACCTCTTGTGGCTTAAAAGACGAAGCGAAGAAAGTAGGGGAGACGTGGTTAAAGAATCTTTCTGACGCCTTTATTCAAACCGGAAAGCTTTGGGAAACGTATGATCCTCTAAAAGGTGGGAGAGCAGAGAAGAAAGAATATCCCGCCAATGAGATGATGGGTTGGACGGCTGGTACTTTCTCCACCATCGCTAAAGATTTAGACGTACTGATGTAATAGAATCCCTTCTTTTTAAGGCGAAGCGGCCACAAAGAATTTAGGATGAATGACTACCAAAACGAACCTTTTTAAAAGGCGATGTTTTTGTTCGTTCGAGAGAAGCCGTTTTATCCTTGTTTCTATTCATCTATTCTTGAGTTTTGAAGCATTTGGTTTCGCTTAAATATGACACAGAAAAACATAGAAAAATGACAATGATAAAATATCGATGAAATCTAATGAATATACAAAGATGACAATGATACTGTTGAAAAAATGACAATGATAAAATACTATAATTCTCGGAGCAAAACGATGAACTTAGGCAATGAAAGCGAAACGACAGAATTTAAAGAAAGTCTAGCCGAAAAAGAAGAAGCGATGAAAGACATTGGCGCCATATTGAATAAACGAGGCGCAGGTGTTTTGTATTTTGGCGTTAAGAATAATGGTGATTTGTTAAAATTGGTCGTTGGTCCGAAGACGGAGTCCGAAATTGCTCAAAAGATTAACGCTTCTCTTGAACCTGTGCCCTTTTATCGTATCGAGACTAAAACGGATTTAGAAGGTCACACATTTATTGAAGTGGATTTCCAAGGGCTTGAGAAGCCTTATCGCGCAAAAGGGTGCTATTACATTAGGAATGGCGAAAGAAGCGACCTAATGCCTACTTCTTTGTTGAGCGAGATGATGCTTCAAAATAGACGAAGTTATGATGATTGGGAAAGTTCCTCATCCGATTGCTCATTTAATGATTTGGATGAAGTCCTTATAAAAAAAGTAGTTGATACTGGCAATGAATTGAATCGACTTCGTCATCCTTATAACGGAACGAAAGATTCGCTCGCTTTTTTGCATTTGTTGGCCAAGGATGGAGCGATTAATAATGCTGGAAACGTTCTTTTTTCAAGCCAAAACCCAATCACGATTCGTCTTTCGACTTTGGGGGATAAAGAAGGCAAGGTCTTTTTAGATATGCAACGAGTTTCAGGAAACATTTTTGAACTCATTGATAAAACTTACGATTACGTTCTATCAAAGCTTGAATTTAGGCCTGTTTATCGTAACGACCACGTTCAAAGAGGGATGGAATGCGAAATCCCGCCCTCCGCCATTAGAGAACTTGTCGTCAATACTTTCGGGCACGCGTTTTATGGAGCTCCTATCACCCAAGACATTGCTATTTATCCTAATCGGATCGCTCTTTATAACCCCGGTCCGTTCCCTTTAGAAATCACACCAGAAGAATTCGCTAGAAAAGAAGCGAAACCGATAGACAAAAACGACCGCATAAACAATGTTCTTTATTTCGATAATTACATCGAACACTTTGGAACTGGTTTTACCAAAGCTTTTGCCCTTTTCTCGGAGAAGAAAATTTCTTATCGGTACCGCAATCTCAATGGCGGATTCCTTTTTGAGGTTTTTAGACCTGAAAAAGTTATTCTCGATGGCGAAGATAACGACTATAGAAAAATTTTGGATTTGCTTGTTCAAAACCGTTACGCCACTTTAGAAGATATGACGAATGCGTTAGGTAAATCAAAATCGACGATAAGTAGAATCATTGCCACTTTGAAAAAAACCGAAAAAATACAAAGGGAAGGAAATGATAAAAACGGGGTTTGGATTGTCAAAAACTAATTAGTGTTAACAATTTCAAGCGCTGAAATATTGCAGCAAAAAGAAGGTAGGATACCACTACGATACAGCTTACCAGGGATCAAACATTCAAAGTCGTATGCAATATTAGAACACCTATAGATTCAGGTGGGGAAACCATTGGAACGGGAATCTTTGTGAACGAGGACGACAAGGTGTATCTCGTTACTGCCACGCACGTTTCCAAAGATACAAATGCCAATTCGTACATCCTCTTATGCGATAAGTTGAATAATCCAGCGAAGCGCATGCTCATCGAGCTGAACGCGTCTTTAAATTGGGTGGATCATAAAGTTGAAGATATCTCTGTTTTGAAAATTGATGTTAAAAATAATTCCGACATGCTGATCAATCGTTGTTTCCCGTATGAACAAATAGAATTCAACGTAAACAAAATCTCGAGGGACGACGAGTTGACGAGTGTCGGATTCCCACATGGCTTGGGAGTTTTTGAAAGGTTCTCCCCATTCACTTTTAGATCGCATGCCTCTTCCTCTGAGATAACCCTGAACAGAGCGGATACAAATAGCCCGGCAATATTCATTTGTTTAGAGAATCCGTCCGTCGGCGGCTATAGCGGTGGCCCTATTTTCGATTTGGGGGCGATCAATGTGGGAATAATGACGTCTCCCAAGGTCCTACTAGACTGATTGGTATCATGCATGGAACCATATCAGACCAAACCGGCGGTAAGCTTGCCTTGTTTTCACCGGCCTTGTTCTTAAAAGACTTAATATGATTATCTGATAAAGGCAATATGACTTTCGTCGTTTTTGATATCAGTCTTTGAAGAATTTCCCCTTTCTTTTTGTTTTGCAAGACAAACCGACGATTCGATAGGACATTCAGAAAGACATAGGTTTGGACGCCGTCTTTTCTTTTGCCGTTTTTCTCATCTTCGCCCTGTAGACAGGACACTACGGATCCCTTATTTGCGTCTAAATTAGTCTATTTGCAATGAAATTTTTGAGGTTTTAAAATGTAAAGGTGAATTTTTATGGTTACAAAAACAACAGATAACCAACACTAGAATATTTCTTTAGTAAAGGTAAAAAATGAAATAGGAGAAAAACGGGTATGAAAAAAGGAACGGCGTTAATTTGTTTTTTGACTTTGGCTATGCTAAGCGGATGTACAAATATTTTTGATTTTGGATCATCCTCATCGACATCGATAACAGATCCGTCCGAATCCGACTATGGAACATCCGATACCTTATCCTCGTCCGAAATTTCTAATCGTTCTAGTGAGGTAGGTTATACCGTTACCTGGGAAAACTGGGATGGCACGATTCTTGAAGTTGATAGTGACGTTCCCTATGGTTCATATCCTGCTTATGGCGGTTTGATACCAACCAAAGATGGTAACAATCAATATAGTTATTCTTTTTCTGGTTGGAGTCCTGAAATAACTGAAGTGACCGAAGATATAACCTATACGGCATTATTTAACGAATCAACTAATTCATATACGGTGACTTGGAGACATTGGGAAGGTACGATCCTTGAAATCGATAAGAATGTACCATATGGGTCTCAACCTAGTTACGACGGGGAGGAACCGGAAAGTCGCATTAAAAAAGTCGATACCGCTAAAATTGATTACAGCTATTATATTTTTTCTGGTTGGAGCCCCAAACTCGGACCGGTGGTCGGCGACGTGAATTACGTTGCGAATTATAATCGATTTGATATTGCCGTAGATTCTAGCGACGGGGAGAAGTTCATTGAGATACTGCGTGTCTCTCTTGGCGATGACAATGACAAATTGGTCATTCCCGATACCATGCATATTGAAGGTGAGGATATCCCTGTTACTCATATAGGTGATTTCGCCTTTGTCCAATCTCTTAGATCCGTCTCACTCCCCGAATCCATAACCTATATTAGCCAGGATGCTTTTAGTGGTTGCAAATCGCTAAAGTTCAATGAGTATGCACAATGCCGCTATTTAGGAAACGATTCCAATCCATATTTTGCTCTCATCCAAGGTATGGATGCTGAATCTAAAGAGGTTTCGATACATCCAAATACGAAAATAATTGCATCTTATGCCTTTCAACAATATGAATCGCTGTTGTCGCTTTCTATACCAGATTCCGTTACTCATATTGGCAGCAACGCTTTTAGAGAATGTTACAAGCTGAAATCTGTCACGATGGGGGAGAACCTTAAAGTGCTATATGGAAGCACTTTTTGGTGGTGCAAGTCTTTGACATATGTTTCTATACCAGATTCTGTTACTTCCCTTATTGGATATGATTTTTCAGGATGCTTAGGGTTGAGAACTGTTGTTTTGGGAAGTTCTATAACTTTTGTAGGTCCCAGTTTATTTGGCCAAGATGTAGGTATTTGTAAAAAAATTTCTAGAATCTATTACAAAGGTACGGAAGAAGACTTTTTGGCAATTAAATTTGAAAAGTACCAATTCATGATGGACTTTTATGCAGAGTGGTGTGGATGTCTCTTTCTTTATTCCGAAACTCCCGAGACAGGCTCTTGCAAAATTGCCGGGTATAAAACCGGCGGATATTGGCACTATGTCAACGGCGTTCCCACAATGTGGTAAATGTTGTTGAATGTTTTATCAAGTGCTTTTATAGGGGTTCGATGAGATACTTTCTTCTTAGTAAAAACGTTTAATAGAAACGAAGTCAGGCTTTGTTGTGTGTTTGTCTTAATTAACGGTGTAGATGTAAACAGTTCCTTTTCTTGAAAGCTCGGCAGCTTATGTTTCGTTCTTATCCAATAAAAGATCGAATGTTTATGGGGTTTTAAACCTGATAGACATCGACGAAATCGTTCGGATGCTCCTTGAGCGTCCAACGTTAGAGTTGTACTATTCTCGTTTTCAAGAGAAGTTCATCGGGGAAAATAACTCCCGAGATGGAAAACGACGAGGACATTTGTTTCTTTATGGCTGGGGATTATTGTTTTTGCGAGGCCAAGCGAGTGTTTCGAAAAAAGCATCCGGCGCTTTTCCCGAAAGCGCCCTCTTCCTATTCCAAGAAGAAGTGGGATGAGATTATTAAAACAAATAATCTCGAAGGAGAATGGCTTGAGGAATTCCGCCTTTCTCTCGCGGAGGATGTGAAGGCGTTTTGCTGCTATTATGGCGTTCACGAAGTGGAAGCGCCATCCTCTCTCTATCAAGCTATCAAGAAAGAGCTTCTAATCTTCGAAGCGAAACGCTACGAAAAAAGATATTCGGACAAGGTCCTCTTTCGCATTCCAACCGATTTCGAAGAGGTTCCTATGACCGTTTTAGGAAACGCAGGAAATATTTTTGGTGTGAGTTTCTATTCTCACGATTCTCAATGCCGAAATTATGCGCCGATCGAAAGCCAAGAAAACTTGGGAATCGATCAAGAAACGTCGTGTGCTATTTCTCACATGGTAAGTTTTTATTTTGAGAAAGACAATTCCGATGTTTATGAAATTGCAGACAATCCTTATGGAAGGGATAACCATTTCACCTCTTCCTTTTTGATAATTTGTTAGCTCCTTATGTCGACGCTAAAAAAGTGAAGATTGCCTTTAAGGCGGAGGAACTTCAAAGCGATCGTGTTTTCGAATCGCTTTCCTGTTTCCTCAAGCAAAAAAATGGAACAAGAAGATCTGGAGAAAATGAAAAGCAATCGTTCCTGATGCCTGCGGTACGTTTTGTCTTTTGAAGTTTTAATGAATTTCGAATTTTGGACCGTTTGTATTTATTCTTGTTGTTTATACGCACCAGAAACGTTTTCGAAGAGGAACGAAACAAGCAAGTCTTTTTAATCACTTGCAAGTTGCTGGTTTATGGTCTTTTCGATTTTCTCGATTCGTATATCGCACACCTATAATTCTTTTTATGACATAGAAAAATGATAAAAAGTGACAATGATAAAATATCGATAATAACAAATGAATTTATAAAAATGACAATGATACTGGTGAAAAAATGACAATGATAAACCAAAGGTGTTGTTCATTGTTAAAAGAAGAAAAAAGAGATGATTAAAGTTTATATTTAACGTGAGTCAAATTTTTCTTCGAATAGCGAAAGACGAGGTATCTCTTTAGAAGGCGCTCTCGAATATTGATGTGGGAAGAACGAAAGGTCTTTTGAACATCGCTAGATAGGCAAAAAAGATTGGAATAATTTTTCCTTGGTTCTCTCATTTTGAGGACATTGCGAAAAACAAGGGAAAATAGGCTTTTGCCTTTTTTCTCTTTTCCCTTTGTGAGCTATCATAAACCTATGCCGGAAATAAGCATTCGACACTTAAGCGTTACTTACCTCGGAAAGAAGAAAGAGGAATATCCCGCTTTAAAAGATGTGAACCTCGTTTTTCCTAATGGCGAAGTTAGTGCCATTATGGGCGAATCGGGTTCTGGAAAAACTACTCTTTTAAGGGCGCTTTCAAGACAACTTGATTATGATGGCGAAATCGATAGCGATGGCCTTGATATCGCCACTCTCTCCAGCAAAGAAAGAAGACTCTCCTATGTGATGCAAGAATTCGCTCTCTATCCTCACCTAACGGTCTTTGATAATCTCGCCTTCCCTTTGAAGCTCGAAAGGGAATCCTATGAAGCTATCACATCAAGGGTTTTAGACATGGCGAAAGAACTTCATATCGAACCTCTTCTTTCAAGAAAGCCTAGACAACTCTCGACGGGGCAAATTCAAAAGGTTTGTTTAGGGCGAGCGCTTATTAAAAACCCTGATCTCATTATGCTCGATGAGCCTCTTTCTAACGTGGATTTAAGGGAGAAAGAAGATGTTCTTCGTACGATTGCGAGAATGCTCCATAAATACCAAATAACAGCCATCTATATCACTCATAACCTCAAAGAAGCGATCTATATCTCTTCGAATGTTTTCTTTTTCGAAGATGGGAAATTTGTGAAAGAGGTTCCTTCAAGCGAACTTGGTATTGTGGATCCTGCTTACGTGTTTGAAAAAGAAAGGTAAGAATGAAATTTAGGCCAGCCAAGAAAGCGTTTCAAGTCGAGGATTTGCCAAGTACGAGAGGCAAGGAGTTTTGGGATTTCTTCAAAACCCGTTTTTCTTTATTTTTGGAAATCGGTGGTCTTTTGCTTTTGTTTAGTCTCCCTTTCCTTCTTTCCTTCTTAGTGAAATATTACGTTCTTCTTTATCCCGCTTCTAAAAGCATGGAGGAAGCACAATATCTTTCGTTTTACAAATCGACACGTCTTCTTTTTGATGGTATCTATTCTCTTTGCTTTTTCTTTTTGTTTCTTGCTCTAAGTGGCATTGGAAGAATCGTTCGCCAATGGATATGGGGGAATGGCATCTATTTTTGGCACGACTTCGGGAAAGGCATCAAACAAAACTTTAAGAATTACTTTCTTTTCTGGCTTTGTTTTTCTCTTTTCTTCGTTTTAGATGACTTCCTTTCTTTAACGATTAAGAATTCTTTAGTCACCTACGTTATAAGCGGGGTTCTCTTGCTCTTCTTGCCAGTTCTTATGATGGCGATGGTGGAGACGCTTGTTTATAGGGATTCCTTCTTTAAGCTTCTCGGTAACGCTTTTTCTTATTTGTTTAAAAAGCCTCTTATAACTTTGCTTTTCTTCCTTTTTCCATGCGCTGTCGTGTGTTTGACGCTCATTGATCAAATCATGATTCAATTCTTGCTATTTGCTATTCTTTTTGGGCTTCTTTTGCCCTTTTATCTTGTAGGCTGGTCTCTTTATTGCTTTTCTTTATTCGACGAATTCACGAATAAGGAAAGCTACCCCTCTCTTTATAAGAAAGGGCTTCGTTATGAATTCAAGAAAGAAGACCAAGATGATTGATGTCTATAGGGAAAACAAAACGAGAAAGAAACAAGAAAGGAACTGTCTTCTTTTTGCTTTCCTTCTTTCTTTCGTTTTGCTTCTTGCCATCCTTCTTGTTTTCTTCTTGCATCCTCGGAATCAAACGTGGGCGTATTTCGCTTTGAGTTTGCTCTTCCTTTTACTTCTCGTTCTTGGCGATTACTACTTTCTCTTTTATAAGTTTGCGCACCTTAAGGCTATCGACTCTTTTTTGAAAATGGTTGGGAAACACAAGGATAATGCGATTTTTATCTTTAAAAATGAGAAGGGCGTCCGTTACGTCAATAAGCTCTCTTTCAAAGAGGTTCTCTTTACCAACGAAGAAAATGAAGAGATTGTTTTTCTCTATTTAGAAGAGTGTCATCTCTCTTTTAAAAAAGACGAAAAATACTTGCTTTCCTTTGAAAGAAATTATCTCTTTGGCTATGAGGAAGAAAACGATGAAGAGTGAGAAAAGACTTTTCCTTTCCTTCCTCCGCTACGATTGGTGGAAGGTGGTCGCGGTGTTCGGATTAGGAACGGCAATCATGGCCTTTTCTTTTAATTACAAAGACAAGTTAAAAGAAAACGAGATCTTGGAAATCTTTGTCGCTTTGGAGATTAAGGACCTTTCTTTTCAAAAACCTCTTTATTCAATGGTAGATCAAGAGGAAGTAAAAGCGATTCATAGTACAACTTCTCGCCCCGATAGCACCGAATTCAATCAAGTTGCTTCTTCCTATATTTCAGGAGTTTCTGATATCTACCTTCTCCCCGAAAGCGTTCTTTCTTCGCATCCTTCCTTTGTCTCTTATGCCAAAGATATCGAGGAAGAGAATTCCTCTAAGGTCGAAGAACTCTCCTTCTCCTCCTTTTATCAAGGTGATTACCAAAAGCCACGGGGCATTAAGATTTATGACTTTAAGGACGCTTCCTATAACGAAGGAAAGAAATTTTCTTCGTGGTTTGAATTTGAAGAAACGACTTACCTTTTTGTTTCGGACGTCTCGAGCAACCATTTAAGCAAAGATGCTTCGGGGAAGAATCTTTTATGGGAATTTGCTTACGCCTTCTTGGAACTTGGCGTTTCTAAGTAACTAAGAAAAATTTTGAGGAGAGGAATCATTATGAAAAAAGACCTTCGTATTCGTTTCAAAGAAGAAGCGCCCAATTCGATAGAGGGATGGGAAAAATATTCTCTTCCGATTGGAAATGGAAGATTTGGAGCCTCGGTATTTGGGGGCGCCGCTCTCGAAAGAATTCAGATCACCACCAATGAATTCGCAAATACCGTTTCTAAGGGCGGTGTTTCCAATTTCATGGAGATTCACCTTTCCTTTAAACACGATGAAATCTCGGATTATGAACGCGGTCTTCGTCTTCAAGATGGGGTTTGCTATAGCCAATTTACAACGAAGGAAAGTGGCTCTATCATTCGTGAATGTTTTTGTTCCTATCCTGACAAAGTTTTGGTCTATCACCTTCGTTCTTCGAAACCCATCTCTTTTAAAGCGGAACTCATTATTCCCTTTTTAGGCGCTCGAACAGTAGAAGAAGGGGGAAGGACGGGCGAAGTAACGCTCGATGAAAATGGTCTTTTAGCGCGCGGCACCTTGCCAAGCCGCTCTTTGCTTTATGAGGCACGGCTTTTTGGCAAAAGCGACGGTTCTTTGAAAGAGGAAGGGAATTCGCTTCGCTTTGAAAACGTTAGGGAAGCCACTTTGATGTTTGTGGGTGGCACTTCTTATAGACTTTGCCATAAAACATTCTTCACTCATTTAGCGGAGGGGGAAGATCCCCATGAAGAAGTGCTAAACACTCTTTTGAAGGCGAAAGAAAAAAGCTACGAAGAACTCTATAAAAATCATAAAAACGACTATAAATCCCTTATGGATCGAGTGGATTTCTCGCTCTCCGATAAGGTAGATTTACGCGATACGCCATCTCTTTTGGATGCTTATCGAAAAGGAGAAGATATCCCTTACTTGGAAGAACTCTATTTCTTCTTCGGTAGGCATCTTTTGATTTCTTCCTCTCGAAAGGGCGGTCTTCCCGCTTCGCTTCAAGGCGTTTGGAGTGCCCATGATAAGTCGCCTTGGGGCAGTGGCTTTTGGCATAACATCAATATTCAAATGAATTACTGGCCCGCTTTCATGACCAATTTAGCAGAGACGTTTGAACCTTATAAGGACTTCTTTAAGGCCTATCTTCCAGAAGCGAAAGAAAACGCGAAAGAATGGGTAACTAAGATCCTTGGAAAAGATGCTTCTGACTGCGGTTGGACGATTGGAACGGGTGCTTTCGCCTACGAAGTGGAAGGACTTAATCCGAACACCCATTCCGGTCCTGGAACGGGAGGCATGACGACCCAACTCTTTGTCGATGCTTACGACTATACCCAGGATGAGTCGTTTTTAAAGGATTGCGCTTTCTTAGCGAGCCATGGCACCGCGAAATTCTTTTTAGAGTGCGTAAAACAATATGACGATGCTTACCTTTGCTCTTTTAGCGCTTCTCCCGAACAGATTCTTTGCGGACATTGGGAAAATGGTCAAGCCAAGCAAGAATACTATCATACGGTAGGATGCGCTTTTGATGAACAATGGTTTGAAGAGAATGCTAGAAATGATTTGAGATTTGCCAAGATTTTAGGAATTTCTGATGAGATAACAAAGGAAGAAGAAAAGCAGATTTCTCATTATTCCCCCGTGGAAATTGGTTATTCTGGTCAAATCAAAGAATATGGGGAAGAACATTTTTATGGCGAGATTGGAGAATATGGCCATCGCCATCTTTCCGAACTTGTTGGTCTTATGCCAGGGGATTTAATTACTCATAACACCCCCGCTTGGCTTGATGCGGCGAAACTTACTTTGAAGTATCGTGGCGATTTCTCGACGGGTTGGGCTTTGGCACACCGCCTTTGCTCTTATGCAAGAACGGGAGAAGGCGATCATGCCTACCTATTATTAAAGAACCTTCTTTGCTTTAAGACCCATCCGAACCTTTGGGACGTCCACCCTCCTTTCCAAATCGATGGAAACTTTGGCGCTTTGGCGGGCATGGCCGAAATGCTTCTTCAAAGCCATGAAGGGCACCTTTCTATTCTTCCCGCCATTCCTTCCGCTTGGAAAAACATTGAGGTGAAGGGTTTAAGGGGAAGGGGAAACTTTGAAGTGTCGCTTACCTACAAAGATGGTCTTTTAACGACTTTGCACATTCGCTCTCTTTCGGGAAAAGATCTGCTTCTTTTCTATCCAGGAATCAATGAATCAACGGAAGTTCGTGATGAGAATGATGCTGTTCCATTTACTCGAGAAGGACGTTTTATTTCTTTAAAAACGGAGGTAGGGGGGACGTATACGTTTTCTTCATTCCAAAAAGTGGAAAATGCAAAAATCCCTGCTGATTTCCAAGCGGTTTATCAAAAAAATGGTGTTTTGCTTTCCTGGAAGGAAGAAGCTCCAGTCCTTCTTTTGAGGGCGGATAATAGCGACCCTCATTACCAAGAACTTGCTCGAATCGAAAAAGGGCATGAGTATCTTGATAAGACTTATTCTCTATCTTGTAAAGGGAGAGCGACCTATAAGCTCGTTTTCCTCTCAAAAGACGCTTCCGAGAAAGATAAAGGTGCTTTAGCGATTATTCATCCTGCTTCGGATTTAGAAGTGGATCGCTACAAGTTAAAACTTAAGGTCAATAATCTTGTTTCTGAAAAAATTGGTTGGGATTTTTAGCGACCCTATTATTTCTTTTCGTCTTTCTTTCGGCTCTTTAGAATGGAAGGGAGGTTTTAAATATGGTTGATATCGATGAAATTGTTCGGATGCTTCTTGAGCGCCCTAATTCTGAGCTTCACTATTCTCGTTCTCAAGGAAAGTTCATTGGGAAGATAACTCCCGAAATGGAGGACGATGAAGACATTTGCTTCTTTTTGGGTGGGGGATGTTGCTTTTACGATGCCAAAAGGACGTTTCGGAAAAAATATCCGGCACTTTTTCCGAAAGCACCTTCTTCCTATTCCAAAAAGAAATGGGATGAAATCCTTAAGGCCAATAATCTTGAAGAAGAATGGTTTGAAGAATTTCGCCTTTCTCTTGCCGAAGATGTGAAAGATTTCTGCTGTCACTATGGCGTTCATGAAGTGGAAGCGGAACCCCCTCTCTATGAGGGTATAAAAAAAGAGCTTTTGACCTTCGAAGCCAAACACTATGAGAAAAGGTATTCAGACCAAGTTCTTTTCCATATTTTAACCGACTTTGAAGACGTTCCTATGACCATCTTAGGAAATGCGGGAACCATTTTCGGCGTGAGCTTCTATCCCGGCGATCCTCAAGGTTACAATTATGCGCTTATCGAAAGCCAAGAAAGATTAGGGATCGATCAAGAGACATCGAATGCGATATCCCATTTGATGAGTTTCTATTTTGAAAAATCAAATCGGGTCGTTTATGGAATCGCAGACAATCCTTACGGAAGAGACAATCATTTCACCTCTTGTCTTTTGATGAATGGATCTCTAATGAATTCCTATTTGCCTAAGTCCACTGCTATCCTCGCTCTCCATTTCTTAAAGCGTGCCAATGAGCTCATGGAAGCGTTTGATGGCTCGGCGGAAGCGAAGAAAATCAAAGAAGACCACTTCTACGATGTTTGTTTTGCAGAAGGAGGAATTCCTTCCGTTTTTGAGGCCGATCCTGATTTTGGCTTTGACGGTCATTTGCCCTATGATTTTAGAGATGTTAACTTCATTGAGTCGCCCCTTTCTTTTTCCAAGAACGGAGCCTGGGATGCTACGGTGCGACTGTTGCCGGGTTTCTATACGGAGAGCTTTGGCGAAGAACGCTGCGCCCATTTTGGATTCACTGCTTTATTTTGCGACCATAAGACGGGATATATATACGCTCATGCGGTGGGTGAAGCGAAAGATTTGCGACCCTTCGATGAACTTTGTAGTGCCTTGATGGATGCCCTCCAAGATATCCGTCTTCCAAAAACCATTTATGTCAACAATTATCTTGATGCGGTGTTTTTCGACCATTTCTTTGCTCCTTATGTCGACGACAAAAAAGTGAAGATCGCTGTTAAAACGGGGGATCTTCAAAGCGACCGCGTTTTCGAATCGCTTTCTTATTTCCTCCAGCAAAAAATGGAACAAAACGATAGGGATAAAATGAAGAACAATCGTTCCTAAATCCACATTTTTGGGAGTGACAATAAGTTTGTGTAATTTGGCATGAAAGCCATTGCTTGCCG
>ERZ1026780.176-NODE-176-length-56085-cov-7.169927_pt1 | contig 56085 bp, 41 predicted proteins | sample MGYA00380126_ERZ1026780 | MGnify/ENA primary metagenome ERZ1026780 (study PRJEB33269, sample SAMEA4719762) | human gut metagenome | biome: human-associated habitat; feature: organic feature; material: feces | place: Cameroon | collected 2013-10 ... | reverse complement strand
CTAGATCGCTCGTCGGCAGCGTCAGATGTGTATAAGAGACAGCGTATCTACAAATCGTAGAATAAGTATCTACTATTTATAAATAGTCCAGTAGGGTGTCTTGAAATTGTCAGGTTTTAAAATTTATGTGTCCAGGTGCGAATAATTATGGATCAACTAAAAGAAAACGAAACTGAAATAAGTGAGGAAAATAACCCCACGTCGATTTCTTCTTTAGAAGAGCCTGTTGCTTCTGAAGGACTTTTAGTTGAGAAAGAAACCAAAAAAGAGAAAAAACATTGGTCTCGTAAGAAAAACATCATTTTTTGGAGCGTTGGGGGCGCCATCTCTCTTGTAATAGGCGTTGGTGCTGGTTTTATTTTAGGAACCGTTTTTAACTCAGGTGGAATTGGCAATTATAACAACGTTAACGCCTCTTTGTATGCTGTCGATTATGATGAGCTGGTCAATAAATATAACTCTTTGAAAACAACTGATTACTCCAAAGAATTTACCCCATGCGAAATGGCAAACTTATCTCTTAGCCTTATATATCGCTCCGATTCCTGGATGACTCAAGGTTATGGGAAAACGTCCTATAACGTGTTTGACGTTTCAGGAGATCAACAAATTCGTTCGACTTTCATGAAAGTGGGGAATGAGTATTTTGAAGAGTCTCTTTCTAAGTCGGATATTGTTCAAGCCGCTTGGAGAATGTATGAAAAATACGATTCTGGCGATAATTCTGTTGTAAAACGTTACCCGGGTAAAGTTAACAAAAGCATCTATGATTCCCAATTCAATGAAATGGAAATGGTTGAATACAGTAGGGAAGATTATAAGACGCAGTCCGGAAGATATCTCGATAGCATTCCCTGCATTTACCTAATTTCCGATAAATGCTTAAGCAAAGATGACCAAGAAGTTACATCGAGAATTCCAACAAAAGTTGAGAAAACCTCTACTGGTTACACGATAGATATCGAACTTGATCCAAAAATCACTGTTAAGAACTACGTTGTTCAAATGCAAGCAACGGCTGATTTAGCAGGACCTCCATCGTTTAAATTCGTTCATCTTACATTCAAAACCGATGCAAAACTGAACTTAATATCCATGACTAATTACGAAAAGTATTACGCTAAAACCTCTAGCGGGGCTGGCTCAAATATGACAGCAAAAGTCACCACATACTTCGAAACAAATGGAAACTTCTCTATCCCAAAAATAAATGAGCAAACGAAATACGATACATCAAAAGAGAAATAACTCGATAAGGAGAGTATTTATGAAAAAACAATCCATCTCAAAATTCTTCGAAAAGCGCAGCGTGCGTGCTGCTTTGGTATTTTCTTTGGTAGCTGGAATCTCTGGGACTATCACTTATTTTGCGTTCCCAAACATCATAAAAGGTGATGCCGGAGGAAACGATATCATCATTGATGATGGTGGTAACAGTTATCAAGAAAGTTCGGTTGATAAATTTGCTTCAAAACTTACGGAAACGACCGGAATTGACGGAAATTTAAATTTCAGCGTTTCTTTTCCTGACAAAGACGACGATCCGACAACGATGAATGTCATTAGCGTCAAAGATGCGGAATTAAAACTTTCCATTCCTTCGACGAAAAACATCGGCTTTGATTTCAGAGGAAACATTAACTACAACGATTGGAATTCCGAAAGTCTCGAAAAAGCGTCTACGCACATTAATTTTGTAGACGGAAATGCGTATATCGACTTCTGGGGTGGTAAAGTTGCTTACTTAGATACTGAATATAGAGATTTAATCGGTGAATTCATCAGTATCTTCAGCGATTCTATCGTGAAAGTTCCAGATGAGCTTTATGATTTCTTGGATAAGATTCTTGGAAGTGACGACTCTGGAGCAACGGATGAACCTTCTGAGGAGGGAACGACTTCTTCCAAAGAAGAGGGTGGTTCCTCTTTAGCGGATACATCCATGAATTGGACCCTAGTCGATGATGGTGCTCAAAGCAAACAATATAAATTAGATTTAGGCATTTCCAATATGACCATTACTCTCAATCTTTGGAGTGATGCGGATTACAACCTTACCCGTGTTCTTGCTGAAAATCTTACTTTCGGTGATGCGACAATGAATCTTGATTTCAAGACGAACATTAACGACAACGAACTAGAAAGCATCCGTGCTATGACTCCTGCGGACGCAAAGAACTACACCTCTCTTTATCAGTTAAACGGAATTATTCGCAAAGTTGGTACAGCAATCGCAAAAGAACGCTTCGGTTTAGATGTAGATCTTAATATCAATCACACCGAAGAAAAAGTCGATGAAAACATTGGCATCAACCTTGATGGCAATCTTGATTTTGGCGAGAAGAACTTCGTGGCTGGCCTTGAATTAGTAAATGAAGGGGATAAGACTTACTCTCAAAAACTTAATTTGGCGTATATCGATGCAAAATCGAAAGAAGATGTGACCGCTTATTTAAACTACAATGACGTTGCCAAAGCGTCCATGAACCTTTTGACGATGGAAGCCCTTCTATCAAGAATGCAAAAGGACGGAAATAATGAAAACAGTCAAGACCTGTCTTATTTAGCAAAGATTTTTGACTTTGTTTTTGATAGTGAAATAGTCAAAGCCGTTCAAAAAGGACGCTATGAAATCGTTGCGGACGAAATCGAAAAGATTAACGTCTCTGCCAATAAAATTGTTTTAGGTTTAAAACTTGATAAATTAGGATTTGGCTCCTCTTCAAGAATCGACATCGTTTTTGATGGAAAGAAAGACGCTCCTATTTCCGAAATCACTTTATCTGGCATTAAAGCAAAGAATTTCGCCTTAGACGGTACTATTAAAGTGAATACCTATTTCTACCAAGAAATGGATACCCAAGGCTATTACCGTATGGATCATTTGCCAGATGTCTTTGACCAAGTGAGCGATTTGATTTCTTCTAAACAAGCTACTTTAGGATTAGAGGGCTCTGTTTTGGACGAAAATCAATACGGGGTTCGCTTAAATGGCGAAACAAGCTTCGATGCTAACCTTAAGAGTGGAACTGGTTCCGTTGTCCTTTCTCAAATCAATTCTAACTACACAAAGAATCATCTTTTTGCCCTTGATATAGATGAGAAACAAGCTTTCTTTAACTACAATGACAATGATAAGAAAGAAGAATATCCTGGATTAAACGGATCCATTACTCTTTCTAGCGTTTCTGATTTAATTGATTTCATTAAAGGACTTACTGGTGAGGCTTCTTTCAAAAATCGTTTTGGTGGAATTTTCTCTTCCTTGCAGCAAGACGCTACAACAGGAATCGTTAATGATGTTCTTGCTGGGAAATACGCTGCCTTACTCTCGGCTAAGATTTTAAAATCCTGCCACATTTCTTCTAGCCAAGTTGAATTGGTTATCAATGGTGAATTATTTGCTCTTGAAAGCGATCTTGATATCGTTGTTGCTTTTGCTGACACAAATAAAGCCCAAACAAACGAAAATGGTGAAACCACCGATGAAATTGTTAGAAACATCAAATCTGTTTCTTTGAAGGATTTCGTTGTTTCTGGACAAAAGATTAACCTTACCCTCACTTTGAAAAAATATAACAACGTTCTTTCTACCTTAGATAAGAATGCTACATATACGGATTTCTCTGGTGTCACTGATTTAGCAGAATATATGCTTAACACCGCAACAAAACTTGATACATATCATTTAAAGAGCAGTGTTTCCGTTATTCTTTGGACGGCTGATATCATCACAATTGATGCTGATTTATACATTTCTATTCAAGAAGATGGAACGAAGATTTATGGCACGTTAAGCAACATTCCTCTTATTCCAGCAGTCAATAACGATACCTGGTTATTTGGGCATCATGGCGATGACGCTTCTTTCTATCGTAGCGTTGATTTCTATTATGATGGAAAGAACATCTATGCTCATGGCGTTAACCCATTTGGGGTTTTTGAAGCGGAAGATGAAAATGGCGTGAAGCAATCATACGATTTAACTGAAATTCAAGATTATAAATATGACACGTCCTACTTTAAGAAAACGGACAACATCATCCATTTCTTATTAAAAGATGTCATCAATATGCAAGATCGTCTCTTAAAGAAAGTGAACACCAATGGTATTTCTCTTCCAGAAAGCAAATCTGCTTTAGCAACTGAGAAACTCTTTAAATCTTTCTCCTTTGATAAAGAGAACGTTGCTTGGAACGTCAAGCTCGATTTAGGTGGTCTCTTAGGGAATGATTTCTTGAAAGACTTAGAATTGAATGTGACTGGGACAAAAGACAAATACATTAAAGGCATGGATATGGCTTTGACTATCTTTGCTGGTGTTAAGATTCAACTCTTAGCCGACGTCTCTTTAGAAAGCATTGGCCAAAATAGTTTCCCAACAGACGCTTTCAATAGTTATATTTCTGCTCATCAAAATGATACTGTGAGTGCAAAATAAGCGACCCATATATATGAATTTCCCAAAATTTAACCTTAAAAACTTATGCAAAAAGGGGGCTGCCCCTCTTTTTGGCATAGTTTTAACTCTCGGAAGTTTGGGAAATAGAACGCAAAAGGAAATGGCAAAAGTTGTGGAAGAAGAAACCCCTGTTGTTTCTCTTCTTCCGGAAGGAAAAACCAAAGAAGAGAAGTTCCGGGACTCTTTAGAAAAGACAACAGGCGTAGAAGGTCAACTCAATTTGTCTTTGAAAATAAAAGATAAAGCGGCCAATTCCTATTCTTTCGTTGAAACGAAAAACGCTTCCTTACGTCTTTCTCGCCCTGATCAAAATACTTTTGGGCTAGACTTAAACGCCAGTGTCTCTTATAACGATGTCTCCAAAGACGTTCACATCAATTATGCGGATGATGTGGCTTATATGAACCTTGCAGGCCTTACCTATAAATACTCTGATACGACTTACAAGAGCTTAATAGGCAAAATCATTTCTATCTTTGGAGCGGACGTTTTAAAAGTCCCAGATTCTGTTTACGATTTCATGGACGTTCTTTTTAAGAAAGATACGGATGGCAAAAAAGTCACTTTTGAAAAAGAAAAGACCTCCTCTCCATATGCTTATAAAATCGATTTAGGGAAGCGTAATTTCATCCACCTTGAAGAAGATTCTAATTACAATCTCTCGAAAATATACGCGAATGAATTGACGTTTGGAGATTCTATTCTTTCATTTCAATTCGACACACTTAGAAATGATAATGAATTGACCGTTATTAAAGGATTAAAGCCATCGGATATCGCTTCTTATAAAGAGGTATACGATTCGATGGATCTGGTTAGAAAAATCCACGATTTGGTAAAATCGCCAAAGTTCGACGTCTCTTTAAACGCAACCCTTCACCATGATGTGAAAGAAAATAATCACCATACGGCTTCAGAAGAAGACATTTCTTTAAACTCCAATCTTTCCTTTGATATTTCTTCAAAAATATATGCTGGAGATATTGCCGCATTCCCAAGCGATTTAAAGGAAACCCCAAATCGTGTCTCCTTCCTCACTCGCCAAGAAGAGGAACAAAAAACATACCTCAATTACAACGATGTAATGAAAATCGGATTGTCCGATTCAATGCTTAATGACTTCCTTGCACGTGTGAAAGCGGATTTTGGAACGGGGTTCGATCTTCTTGATAAAGTACTCTCTTTACTCGATGAAAACTTTGTTTCCTCTTTCAAAAAAGGACGTTATGAAGCCTTCTTAGGCATGATAAACTCCCTCTCTAATGAAGACAATATGATTAAGGTATCGCTTAATTTAGGGAGTTTAGGACTAGGGGAAGACTCCAAATTAGATTTCCAACTTAATGCGAACGGCAATCTTGCAACCGTTTATTTGGATAATATCGGACTTCAAGGCTTCACCTTCCAAGATACAACAATTACCGTAACCGATTATCATGCTCCAGTTTTTGATGCGGAAGGATATTATTTTGTTGATAGAATTCCTGATATTTATAGCCAATTGTATGACATTTATTCCGCTCCTCAGTTCCATTTGGCTTTAGAAGGAAACTATACCGATTCCAATGGTGTTGGTTTTACTGAGATTAAAGGAGAAGCAAATCTTCTTGGACATTCGGGCAAAGACGCAATTTACACATTTGATGGCGGTTATCTTGATTTAAAACTCGCTCAACAAATCGGTGTTAATAACAGTGATGGCACTTTCTCTAAGCTCGGCGATAAAAAGAACCATCATATCTCTTTGGATTTAGAAAAACTGGAGACGGCTTATTTCCATTATTACGACGAAGATCTTTTTGCTGGTAAGAAAAAAGAAGAGGGCACTTATGGAAAAATGTCCATTGGCCCCTTTAAAGACGTAATCGACATCGTAAAAAACATTTATAACTCCAATGATCCTCGTTTCAGCAAATGGTTCCAAGTTGTAGCAGGAGCGGCTTCATCGAACGTCGTTGATGCCTTAAAAACAGGCAGATACTCTCCATTGCTTGGAACAAATCTTGTGATTTCTTCTTCTTTCACGACAAATTCTTCAACAATCGTTCTCTCTGGAAAAGCTTTTGGCTTTAACGATGAAAAGAATAACAACGATTTCTCCCTTACTTTGCAATATGAAAACAATAAGGTGAAATCCCTCTCTATTGGAAATCTTGTGACGAATGGCAAAACGCTCAACCTTACCATTACGTTAAGCGAATACGATCCAAATAAGACTTCCATTGTTGAAAAAGACAAAATCAAAATGGATTTTACTGGGTTATCCCCATTAATTTCCGACCTTTATAACACAGCAAAATTGAAGACGTACCATTTAACCGCAAAGGATGTTGGCTTAAGTTTTCAAAAAATCAAATTGGATTTGGATTTCCATCTTTTTGTCGACGGCAACATCGTAAAAGTATATGGAAAAATCAACGCTCCTTCAAAACTTGCAATCACCTCAGGTTTTAAAGTTGGGTACAGTTATAGAAATTCCGTGTTTTATTTCGATGATATCAATCCCGAAACCGGAAAAGCGTTCGAAGACAACTCAGGATATGCTTATTTAAGCTATGGCTTGGCTAAGAATAAAAACGACTTTTCCGAAAACGTGAATGGTGGCCATTACAAATACCATTCCTCTTATTTCCAAGAAACGGAAGGAATTATCCATTTTATTTTCAAAGACATCATTAACGTTACTGACCTAATTTATAACCAGATAGAAAGCAATATCACAAAAGAAGATACATCTGGAAAGGCAATTAATTACGAAAAACTCATTTCTGCCTTTACCTACGATGAAACAAATAGAAAGTGGGATATGGGCCTTGCCGTTCAAGTTCTCTTAAATAGCAACACTTTAAAAGACTTGACCGCCAAAATATCCTCCTCTTATTCTGCAGCTAATAATTGCTATCTTTTGAGTGAGTTCGATATTTCTTTAAAACTGATTAGCATCATCAGCATTTCTGGAACAATTAAGAATATTGATCTTGATAAAAAAGACAATTGGATAGAGATTAATGACCTTTATACAAACTATATTCAAGCCCATATTAACGATAAGGTTGACTATCCTAGTGGATACGGAGCTTAATTTGTTCTTAATTTCATTGAAATTAGTGAAAAAGTCTTTTAAATATTAATTGGAGGTAAAAAACTATGAAATCTTCAAAAATAATAATGTTGCCTCTTCTTAGCGCATCCTTCCTTTTGGCTTCGTGCGTTGAGCAACAAAGCACCTCTTCAGGCAATTCGAGAGATTCCTCTCAAGAGAGTAAGGAGAACTCTTCTGAAAATCCCGTCAATAGCAGCGAATCTAGTAAGCCAACACCAGATGTTCCTCATTCCGCGGATGAAAATTTTGCCATTCTTAAAGGAACGATGGAAAAAATGACGGATGCAAATGGTTTCAAAACAGAAATCACGCCTTTTAATGCCACCCTTGGTGGAATTCGTTATGTCCGCAATGACGATGATAGTGTCAAAACAACAAATTGGGACGTTCTCTTAAAAGCCTCTAAAGTCATTGAAACATCAACCCACACCGGAAATATTTCCTCTCCAGATAACGTTAACCAATCCATTAAGGTTATTAACGGCTCTCTTGCTAAGAGCAAATACGGCCTTGGGCATCTTGTTTCTGATGAAGAGGGAAATGCTGAGACAATTAATCGTCTTATTTCCGCTTTAGGGAAAAATATGTACGCAAACGCATACTATGCTGGTGAACTTTATCCAGACCGTCTTTATTATGATTTCGATGATCCTAGTGGGAAGACATCCATGGCAGGGCAATTATTAAAAGGAATAACCCCATTTATTCTTCCAATGCTCGATAATGCTGGGTATTCCGTTTATAAGAATGATAATCCGAAAAACATTCCTACCTACGAAATCCAAACCAAAGCCTATGTTTCTTTAAACCAAGGAAACAATCCAAGTACGGATAATCCAAGTTCTCCAACGGATTCCCCTCTTATTGGAAACGAATGGGAAGATATCTTAATCGGCTTCTTAAACGCGATGAAAGATAAGTTCCCAGACAATATCGTTTCCTCCAAAACTGCCGATACGTACACGCTTACTATCGATTTTAGTGGGGAAGATGTTGAAAAAGCCATTCAAGAGTTTCTAAATTCCTTAGAGGATGATTGGTCTTACACAGTTGATCTTCCTATTGGAGAAAATCAAACCACTCAAATCGTTATCACTAAAGATGAACTTCAAGCTCTTTCCGATAAATTGAAAGACGCTACCCATTTAGAAGGATTCCATTACGAACTCACTTACAATGATAAAGTCCTTTTGAATGGCGCTCTCAATATGGATTTAACCATTAATCAATCTATCTACAAAGATATATTTGATGAAAGAAAGAATGATCCTAATTATGATCCAAAGACGGATGGAACGATGATTGGATTAACACAAATTAAGCTCAATCAAAAAATGAATTACTCCATCTATCAGCTTTCGATGGATGATATCGACCAAGAAGTCTTGAAAAAACATCTTTGGACTTATGCAGCTCTTCCTTCAAAAGAAGATTTGTCCAACCCAAGCGTCTATCCAGAACAAAAACTTCCACCGAAGAAAGAAGTAACGACAAACTAAAACGTCAAAGGCTAAAAATGCGGCTCAAACACGAGTCGCATTTTTTATTTAGGCAATGAAATAGAATTCCTAAGAAAAAAAAGCGCCCCACAAGGGGACGCTATTTTCCATTCGAAGATTATAACTTTCTGTTGTAGTATTCGATGATTTGAGCTTCGTTGATTTCTTTTGGAAGTTCGTTTCTTTCTGGGAGACGAGCAAGGGTTCCTTGGAATTTCTCAGCATCAACAGTGACATAAGCAGGGGTGGCTGGTTTTCCCTCCACGGAAGCTTTGACGACTGCAAGAGGGGATTCCTCCTTGAAGCCAATCACATCACCAACGTTGCAAAGGTAAGAAGCGATATCAACTTTCTTGCCATTGACGGTGACGTGGCCATGGTTAACTAATTGACGAGCAGCAGCTCTTGTACGGGCGAAACCCATACGATAGACAAGGTTGTCAAGACGGCTCTCTAAGATGCGGAAGAAAGCAAGACCGGTAACGGTTGTCTTATCTGCTTTAGCGATGACGAAGAGACGACGGAATTGTCTTTCGTTCATGCCATAGAGTTCCTTTAATTTTTGTTTTTCGACCAACTGAGCACCATATTCGGATGGTTTTCTCTTACGATCTTGGCCATGTTGTCCAGGGCCATATGCTCTCTTTTTGAGTTCATCGCCGGTTTCGAGAACGCTAAAACCAAGACGACGGGATTTCTTCCATTTGGATCCAGTAAATTTAGACATATTGATGTCTCCTTTCTTTGCGTTAACAAAGTATAGAGGGCTTTTCCCATTTCCCGGGTGTTATCTCTGTTCGGTACCGTTAGCTGGTCTTACTTGTTTTTGAGATAACGTCAGACGGAAACGTAGAAGCCTGCTAGCCTTCACGCACGAAATATTCTAGGTTTCAAAGAACACATCGTCAAGGAAAAACGTGAGGGAATTATCTTTCTTTTTCTATTTCTTTTTATCCGCGCGCAGGGGTAGGCGTGTTATAGTATTAAAGATTGGAGGATTCCTCATGCCACAGCCTGTTTTAATTGCCGTAATTATTCTCTCTGCTATTGCCATTATCGGCATTGCTTTGCTTTTATATTTCACCATTATTTCCCGTGGGGTTTTAAAGAAACAAACGCGTGATATTATCGGAACTTTTGAAAGAGAACACGCCATTCTTTTCGGTGATATCCAACGTTATATTTCTCGTTTAAAGGCCATTTCCGAATTAAATTTGCTTTATGTTGATCAATTTACCAAGTGGCAAATGAAATTCAAGGACGTCCGCGATGGAAACGATGCCAATGCTCAGGGAATCGTTAATTCCCTAAACGACGCTTTGGAAGCTAGACACTGGGGCGAATTAAAAAGTTTTATCCCAAAAGCCAAAAAGGACATTCAGGAATACGCTAACAACGTCGAACAATTAAAAAGTGATTTGGAAGGCGTTTTTAAAATTGAAGATGAAGTGGTTTCTCTTGCTTTGCAAGAAAAAGAGAAATACCGCACCATCAAACAAAAATTCTTTAATGAGCAAGATGATCTTTCACTTGTTGCAGACTCGATGAATTCCCTTTTCAAAATGATTGATAGCGACATTTTAAGAGCCGACGAGCAAAAAGAAAAAGCTTGTTATCAAGAAGCAAAAGACATTTATATGAATCGTGTGGATGATCTTTTGAATAAAATCGACCTCCTTTTAGGAAGCCTTCAAAAAACCTGCCTTGAATTAACAACCGTTTTGCCAGATAAAATCTCTTCGTTAAAGAACCGTTATCAACAAATGATGGCCAATGGCTATCCGTTAAATCACATTCTTCCTTCGCGTGAAATTGATGATATGGACGAAACTCTTCAAAAGATGATTGAAAACGTCAAAGTGCTAAACAATAACGGCATTAGCAAAAACATCGAAACAATTCGTAACCGTATTGATGCTTATAACGAGCAATTCGATAAAGAAGAAGAAGCTCGAAAGGTGTTTGAAAGCCAATACGAAGGCATTTATCGTGAAGAAAACCAAGTACATCAGAATTTTGTCAATCTCTCCAATAGTTTAGATACCATCAAGACTTATTACCTTTTAGGAGCGGAAGACTTAGAGAAATTCAAAGAAATCAGCCAAAGCATTAACAGCGTCTCATCCTCAAAAACTCTTTTGGATAATTACGTTCATTCGAATTCCGCTCAGCTTTTCACTGTTCTTGTTGAAAAGATGAATTCTCTTAATGAAATGGTTCAAAAAGCCAAAGGGGAATTGGATTCATTCGAAAACTATTTGCAATCTTTAAAAGCGGATTCTCAAGAAGCGTCTAAGCTTATTCGTGAATATTTCAACAAAACCCGTGAAAAAGAAAGCGAGCTCCGTCTTTTAAATGTCGATGCTTTGAACAAGCGTTATTCTCCACGTTTCCAAGAAATCTACGGGATTATCGATGCTTTGTATGCTGATTTGATGAAAATGCCAATCAATGTCAAAAAAGTTCAAAGCGAAATGGCAGACTTAAAGACAAAAGGCGACTCCTTGTTAGCGGAGGTGGAAAGCACAAAAACGGATCTCCAAAACGCTGAAAAATCTATCCTTAACGCCAATCGCTATCGAAATGATGATACCGCCATGGACCAACTTGTTTCACAAGCCGAAGCAATGTTCGCCAATACTTCTTATAAAGAAGCCCATAATGCATTGAAAGATGTGCATGGATTAGAATAAAGGAAAAAGAATGATATATTTTGATAATGCCGCAACCACAAGGCCATCCCTTGCTGTTTTAGAATGTTTTGAAAAAGAAAACGAACAATGCTTTGCGAACCCTTCTTCGCGTCACGCTTATGGAAGAGAAGCATACCGTAAATTAGAAAACGCTCGCCTTTCTATCTTAAAAAGCCTTTCTCTTTCTAACGATTACCGTGTTTTATTCACCAGTGGGGCTTCCGAAAGCAATAATCTTGCAATTAAGGGTATTGCCAAGGAATACCTTCGTAGAGGCAAGAGAATCATTACCACCCAAGTAGAACATCCTAGCGTTTTAGAGGCTTTCCGCTCTTTAGAAAAAGAGGGATTCGAAGTCATTTACCTTCCTACAAAAGAAGATGGGACAGTGGATCCTGAAACTTTGAAAGAAAACATGAATAAAGAAACGATTCTCGTTTCGATTATGGCAACAAACAACGAAACAGGGTCCAATAACGATATTCTTGCTCTTTCAAAGATTGTTCATACCTTCCCGAAGGCTTTCTTCCACGTTGACGTTACCCAGGCCATCGGAAAAAGAGACTTACCTTACTCCTCCATCGATCTATTCTCCTTTTCTGGACATAAAATTCATGGTTTAAAAGGAACGGGAGCCCTTATTTTGAAGAAAAATATTACTCTTTTGCGTCAAATAGACGGTGGCGATCAAGAATATTTCTTCCGAGCTGGAACGGATAATCTTCCAGGAGATGAAACACTTGCCGTGGCTCTAGAAGAGGCTACAAAAAATCTCCAAGACAATATCAATCACGCCAAAGAGATTTCCTCCTTCCTTCGTGAAGAACTTGAAAAAAACGATGAAATTCTTATGAATTCCCCATTGGAAGGCAGCCCATTTATCCTCAATTTCTCCTTAAAAAGAAAGAAAGCATCCGTTGTTACAGAAGCCCTTTCCCACGAAGGAATATACGTCTCAAGCGTCTCGGCTTGCAATAGCAAAGGAGAACCGATTTCCTATGTTCTTGAAGCAATGGGCTTTTCTAAAGAAAGAGCCATGAATTCTATTCGTCTTTCTTTCTCTCGAGAAAATACCTTAGAGGAAGCGAAAACCTTCTTAAACACCCTCCAAAACATCCTAGAAAGGACAATTAATCGATGAACTACGACCATATCATGATTCATTATGGTGAATTAAGCACCAAAGGAAATAATAAACGTGCCTTCATTAAAGAATTAGGCAAAAACATTCGTCACGCTTTAAAAGGATATTCTTCGTTAGAATATCATTCTGACCACGACCATACCTATATCACTTTAAACGGAGAAGATCCTAAACCCATCATTTCTCTTTTAGAAGAAGTGGCTGGCATTCAAAGAATTTCTCTCGTTTATAAAAGTGAGAAAGACTTTGAGACGTTAGCTAAAAATGCTTTGGGACTCATTCAAAACGAAGAAGGAAAAACCTTTAAAGTCATTGCGAAACGTATTGATAAAACCTATCCAAAACACTCTTTTGATATCGCCTGTGATTTAGGCGGATACATTCTTAAAAACACCGATTTAAGCGTTGATGTGCATAAGCCTGATATTTCTCTTCACGTTGAAATTCGTGCCGAAGCGGCTTATCTTTACGCTCATTCTTATAGAGGGGCTGGAGGCTATCCTCTTGGAATGAATGGGAAGGTTATGATGTTACTATCGGGTGGCATTGATTCCCCGGTTGCAGCTTATCTTCTTCTAAGAAGAGGAATTCGTATCGAATGCATCCACTTTGCCGCTCCGCCTTATACTTCCGATGCCGTCTTAGACAAATTAAAAGACATCCTTGCCAAACTCAATATTTATCAAGCGGATATTCGTTTGAACATCGTTCCTTTCACCAAACTTCAACTGGCGATTTATCAAAATGTTGAGGAACCTTATTGCATCACCATTATGCGAAGAATGATGTTCCGTATTGCCGATAAACTAGCAAAATCCCATCATTGCTTAGGCCTTGCAACAGGAGAGTCCGTAGGCCAGGTTGCTTCCCAAACTCTCGATAGCATGATTGCTATCAACGATGTGACGAATTATCCAATTCTTCGCCCTTTAGCAGTCGTGGATAAACTTGCCTCTATTGCCATGGCGGAAAAGATTGGAACCTACGAAATTTCCGTTCGACCATTTGAAGATTGTTGCACCATCTTCAAACCGAAACGTCCGAAAACCAAACCAAAGATTTCGGAATGCGAATATTATGAAAAGCACTTCGAGTGGGAAAGCTTGGTTGATGAGGCGGTCAAAAACGTTTCGGTCATCATTGTTAAAGATGGAGTTTCTACTTTCTATGAGCACGATGATATGCAAGACGATGACGAAGTAAATAAGAGTGAGGCTGAATAAATCAGCCTTTTCTTTTAACCAAAAGAAAAAGCGCCCCGAGTTGGGACGCTTAACCTTTTAAGAAAATTTATTTCTCTAAAGCTTTTTTGGCGATATCGCAGAGATTGGCGAATCCGGTTGCATCATTGATGGCCATTTCGCTTAACATCTTTCTGTTGAGTCCGCCGCTTTCCTTAGAAAGAACACCAGCTTTTGTTAAGCCATTGATGAACTTAGAATAGGAGATGCCATTAAGACGGCAACCAGCGTTAATACGCTTAATCCAAAGCTTACGGAAGTCGCTCTTACGATCGCGACGGGATGCATAAGCATAGTTATATCCGTGGAGAACTTGTTCTTTGGCGGTCTTGAAGAGAAGGTGTTTGGAACCAAAATATCCTTCTGCCTTCTTTAAAATTTTCTTACGACGTGCGCGAGTTGCGACACTACCTTTAACTCTTGCCATAGTTGATTATTCTCCTTCCTTATTTAGAAACCCATTCCTGGACCGTCTTTTCATCCTTCTTGTGGAGGTAGTAAGCGGTTGCGAGATGTTTTCTTTGCTTTCTTGTTTTACGTGGGGCTAAATGACCCATTCCAGCGTGGTGAACTTTAACTTTTCCGGTACCAGTGAATTTGACACGCTTTGCCATGGTACGGCTTGTCTTCATTTTTGGCATGAATGTTTCTCCTTTACTTTTTCTTGATCGGCATGAGGATTTCCTTATACCATTTTCCTTCCCAGTAGGGGGCTTTTTCGACAGATGCGACATCAGCGCAGACTTCATTGAATTTCTTCATGACATCTTCACCAATTTCGGTATGTGTCATTTGCCTTCCACGGAAGACAACGCAAACCTCAACACGGTCGCCCTTTTCAAAGAACTCGCGTCCTTTGCGGGCTTTGGTTTCCAAATCGTGTTGACCAATCTGAGGGGTGAGCTGAATTTGTTTAAGCTCTTGGACTTTTTGGTTCTTCTTCTTAAGCTTGTCTTGCTTTTGCTTTTCGAAGCGAACCTTTCCATAGTTGCAGATGCGGCAGACAGGCGGAACAGCCGTTGGTGCCACACAATAGAGATCAAGTTGGTAACTCATCGCTAAGCTATTGGCTTCACGAGAAGACATAACGCCAAGTTGTTCTCCTTCAGGACCGATTACGCGAACTTGCGGATAACGCACGTTCTCATTGATTGGATCGCGTCTTTTTTCTGGACGACGATTGTTATTGTTGTTGTAAGGTATAAGATCTTCCTCCTTCAAGTAATAAAATAGCGTGGACAATTTCCACGCACGCTTACCTTTGTTGTAGCGGTAGGGCCGATTTCCTTAGGAAGTCCGGCGAGTTCGTGGGAACTGCTTTCTACTTTATTAACGACAATTATTATCCCCTTTTTTCCTTTACTTGCAAGGACATTTTTTCAAAAAAAGAAAACCATTCCCTTTTCATTCAATAAAAGGTAACAAAAAGATACGATAAATGTTGAATAAAACAACAAGAAAATATTTTCTGAAACAAAGGAACAAATCTTTGCATTTTGCTTAGAAAACATCAATGAAATTTGCATTTTTTTTGAAAATTATAGATAATACTCGCAACAGGGGTAAAGAAATTGGCTTCACAATACGCTATTTATGACACTTTAATCGACGACATCACGATGATTTCGGATGGGGTGGGACTAACAGGCCTTCTTTTTGGCGCTGTTGACCCTATTGATTCTTTGAATGAAGAGAATGTCCTCCTTTATGATGCCATTTGTGAGTTGAACCAATATTTCTTTGGTCAAAGAAAGAAATTTGATATCAAACTTGTTTATAACGGTTCTCCATTTGAAATGAAATTGTTTGACTATATTCGTACTATTCCTTATGGGGAAACAAGAACGTTTGAAGAAGTGGCGGAAGCAATTGGCGAGCCGAATGCTTCGAAGGCTGTTGCAAATGCTTTAGCGCATAATCCAATTCCTATCTTTATTCCGGACCATCGTGTGGTTGGAAAAGATGGTTCTTTGAATCCTTGCTCCTCTTCCATTGAATTCAAGAAATTCTTCCTTGAACTTGAGAAGAAATATCGCGATAGGTAATCATTAAAAATAAAAAAAGTTCCGATTTATCGGAACTTTTTCTTTACCTAAAATTAATATCTAGCCTTGGTATCAATAGATTTTTTAATAATCTTCTTGAATTCTTCTAAGCTAACAGTGATTTGCTTTTCATTACCAAAGACACGGTAAGTGACGCTATGATCTTTCATTTCGTTATCGCCAACAACCAAGGTGAATGGAATCTTATTCACTTGGGAATTACGTAAACGATAGCCTAACTTATCTTCAGAATCGTCCACTTTGACACGGATGCCCATATCAAATAATTCCTTTTCAACTTCATGAGCATATTGACCATGATGAAGATTCGAAACAGGAAGAACGTTCACTTGAACTGGTGCTAACCAGGTTGGGAAGGCTCCGCCATAGTTTTCAATGATGATGCCTAAGAATCTTTCGATGGATCCAAAGACAACACGGTGTAACATGACTGGCTCTTTCTTTTCACCATCTTTGTCTACATAGGTGCAGCCAAAACGATGAGGAAGGTTCAAATCAAGTTGGATAGTGCCACATTGCCAAGTACGGCCCATGGAATCACGAAGCTTGAAGTCAAGCTTTGGTCCATAGAAAGCGCCATCTCCAGGATTAACGGAATATTCATGTCCAGAATCGGTGCAAGCTTGAGCAAGGGCTTTTTCGGCCTTATCCCAGAATTCAGGGGTTCCGATATAGGATTCAGGTCTCGTAGAAAGAACGATCTTGTAGGTTAAGCCAAAGACATCATAGACCTCATCGAAGAGTTTCATGATGTTCTTTACTTCGTCTTCGATTTGATCAGGTCTAACAAAGATGTGCGTATCATCTTGTGTAAAGGCACGTACACGGAAGAGACCGTTTAAAGCGCCAGAGGCTTCGTGACGATGGACGTGTCCTAATTCAGCAAAACGCAAAGGCAAATCACGATAAGAACGAATGCTGGATTGATAAGAAAGAATAGCGCCAGGGCAATTCATCGGCTTAATGGCGAAGTCTTTACCATCAATCTTTGTCGTATACATGTTCTCTTTATAATGATCCCAGTGTCCGGAAATTTCCCATAATTCACGGGAAAGGATTGTTGGGGTTTCGATTTCAAGATATCCATAACGACGATGGACTTCACGCCAATATTCAAGCAAAGCATTCTTAACAATCATGCCATTAGGTAAGAAGAATGGGAAGCCTGGGCCATAATCAGAAATGAAGAATAAGCCAAGGTCACGTCCTAATTTACGGTGGTCATTCGCCTTTCTTCTTTCCAAGATGTCGAGATGCTCTTTTAATTCTTCTTCGCTCCACCAAGAAGTACCATAGATTCTGGTTAATTGTTTATTCTTGGAATCGCCTCTCCAATAAGCGCCTGCGACAGAAAGAAGCTTAAAATGCTTGATTAAGGAAGTGCTTGGAAGATGTGGTCCACGGCAGAAATCGGTGAAATCACCTTGGGTATAGCAAGATAATTTTTCTTTTTCATGTTCCGCGATCAATTCCATCTTATATGGATTATCATGGAAGATTTTACGAGCTTCATTGGCATCTAAATCTTGGCGAATGAAAGCGTTATTTTCTTTAGCGCATTTCTTCATTTCGGCTTCGATGGCTGGGAAATCCGCTTCGGTGATGGTCTTATCTCCGAAATCCACATCATAGTAGTAACCTTCTTCAATGGCTGGTCCAAATCCAAATTTGCAATCTGGATAGAGATGTTTCAAAGCTTGAGCCATTAAGTGAGAAGTGGAGTGATTTAAAATCTCAAAGGCTTCAGGGGTTCCGATTTTAACAAAGGAAACCTTATCTCCTTCCTTTAATTCGCTTCTCATGTCGGAGATTTTCTCGTTAATAATAACGGCGATGTCTTCTTTCTTGTTTTCATTGTCAACAAGTTTGGCGAGATCAAAGCCATTCATCTTATCTTGGCATTCAATCTCTTTGTCCTGATAAATGATTTTCATATTTATCCTTTTTCTCTTTCCGGGCGAAAAATAAAAACGCCCTAATTGAAGGACGCTTCCGCGTGGTACCACCTTGTTTCATTTGCTAGGCAAATGCACTCTCCTGCTGTAACGTAGCTTGGCTTCGCCTGACTCATCGCCAGGAGCTCAGGAGTGGTACTTCATATGCCTATAGACATTTAAGCATGTCTCCGTCAACGCCCCTAAATTCTAAGACGATTGTTAGGAAATGCAAGGCTTTCTTTTGAAAAAAATAGCAAATATAAAAAAGCAAAGAAAAAAGCCCGCCGAAGCGAGCTTTTGCTTGTTAATGATTAGTCGATGTTAGAAATAACAGGGGTGGTCACAATACGCATGAAGTTTGTTTTTCCAGCGCCTGTAGGAGTGCCACCAGCAATGATAATGCGGCTTCCTTCCTTTACACCGAGGTCACGGGCGATCTTTAAGGCGATTGCTTCCATTTCTTCGATGAAATCAGGCATAGTGGTGGAAATTAAGTGAGCATAAACGCCCCAAAGCCAGCCACTTTCCAAAGCAACTTTACGGTTGTTGGTGATTGAAATGATTGGACAGCATGGACGAGCTTTAGAAATACGCTTGGTGCTCTTTCCTGTTTGGGTGAAATTGAAAATTAATTGGGCGTTGATAAGCAAAGCAGTATTAGCAATGGAGTTTGCAATAGCGTCATTAACCGTGTGATCGGAGCAATCGTATGCTTCCTTAGCCATATTTTCGTATGGAAGTTCACTTTCCATAGCACGGGCGATAGCAGTTTGCATAGAAACGGCTTCAACCGGATATTGTCCAGAAGCGGATTCTCCTGAAAGCATGACGCAATCGCTAGATTCATCGATAGCGGTGGCGACATCAGAAACTTCAGCACGTGTCGGACGTGGATGAGTGGTCATAGAATCAAGCATTTGGGTCGCCGTGATAACTGGTTTACCAGCTTGACGGCAAAGTTTGATGATTCGACGTTGGACAAGTGGTACTTGCTCTGGTGGAATTTCATCGCCTAAATCGCCTCTAGCAACCATAACGCCATCGGCTTCTTTGACGATTTCTTCAATCTTTCTAACACCTTCTGGGTTTTCGATTTTTGCAAAGATAGGGATGTTTGGATTGCCATATTTAGCAAGAACTTTACGCATATCACGAATATCTTCAGGACGACGGACGAAAGAGGCAAAGATTGCATCGACATCGTTTTCGACACCAAACTTTAAATCTTTTTCATCTTGTTCAGAAATAAACGGGATAGACAAATCATCATCTGGAATATTCATGCCTTTTTGATCGGCAATCCAGTGATTATTTTGAGCTTCAACGACAAGTTCGCGATTCTTTTCGTCTTTTTCGATAACTTTCAAAAGAAGGTTTCCATCATCGACAAGAATGGTGTGGCCGACTGCAACATCATCATATAAGCCTGCATAGGAACAGGTGAATTTTTCGGCAGTGCCAAGAATTTTTTCGGCGGTAATACGAAGGATTTGCCCTTTTTTGACAATGACTTTACCTCCTTCCGTCATACCGGTACGGATTTCTGGCCCTTTTGTATCAAGTGCCACAGGAATATAGATGCCATATTTCTTTTCAAAGGAACGGGCGATTTCTAATTTCCTTAATTGTTCTTCGTGGGTGCCATGGGAGAAATTTGTTCTCACAACGTTCATTCCGGCTTGGAAGAGCTTATACATCATCTCTTCGTTATCGGAGGCTGGTCCAATCGTACAAACGATTTTTGTTTTTTTCATATTAAACATATTTCTATCTCCTTGTTATTTATTCGTTTTCTTGATGAGCTCAATCATATTTTTATGAGGATTGCGTTCCATTTTCAAAGCTTCATTAATATCGTAATCGACCAAATTGATGCCACGAATTCCTACGCATCTGCCACCTTTTCCATTAACGAGAAGGTCAACGGCATAAGAGCCCATTCTTCCCGCTAAGACACGGTCGTTTGCAGAAGGCGCGCCACCTCTTTGAATGTAACCAAGAACAGTGGCTCTCGTATTGAAGCCAGTATTTGCTTCAATCTCTTTGGCAAATTCATGAACGTCAGGATAAATCTTTTCCGAAACGATCATGATGGCACGTTTGTTGGAATCTTTCTCCCTCATCTTTCGTAATGCGGAGAAGACCTCTTCGTTACTCATCATAAAGTCAGGAGTAATGATGATTTCTGCACCTTCAGCTATGCCTGAATACAAAGCAAGATCGCCGCAGTGATTGCCCATTACTTCAATAATGGAACAACGAGAATGAGATTCGGTCGTATCACGGATTTTGTCGACGGCATCAATGATGGTATTTAGTGCCGTATCGAAACCAATGGTGAAATCCGTTGAAGCAATGTCGTTATCAATGGTTCCTGGGAGACCAATGCAATTGATTCCCAACTTCGTAAGATCTAATGCTCCACGATAGGAACCGTCTCCACCAATGACGACCAAGGCTTCAATTCCTCTTTTTCGAAGAATCTCGACCGCCTTCTTTTGGACTTCGAGATTCTTAAACTCAGGCAATCTAGCCGTTTTAAGAATCGTACCGCCAAGATTGACGATATCCGAAACCGAAGAACGATCCATAGGAACAATTTCTTCGTTAATTAACCCTTTATAGCCATTGTAGATTCCATAAACCTCCAAGCCATAAGAGAGTCCCGTTCTGACGACAGAACGGATGGCGGGGTTCATTCCTGGAGCGTCGCCGCCTGATGTTAGTATTCCGATTTTTTTAATCATTTTGCCAACCTTCAACGCTTAGATTATAAACTTACCCTGCACAATGGATAATAAAAATCGTCTTTTTCTTCTAAGAAAAGGCTTTCAAAAGATGTGGAAAACTTTATTTCTAGTGTGAAGAAAACTCTTTTTTTCCACATTGTATCGCATCTTTTTATTGATTTCTTATTGTGGAAAACCTTAAAAAGATTAGATTTTATCGAAGGAAAATGTATAATCAGACAAAAAGAAATGCTAAAATAGGAATATTATGAAAGAAGCAAAGCCAACAGATAGTTACAACGTATTGAAAGAGAGCTCTTACTCCTTTGAGGACGATGCTTATTTATTGGATTTTTATGCGCCGATTCTTTCTTTAAAGGCAATCGGTGTTTATCTTGCTTTAAGAAATGAAGCAGGGGAAGAAAGCAAACCTTTCTCTTCTTTCTACCTTCATTATCAAATTTCTGAAGGAGATTTCTTTTCTTCCTTAGAAGGCTTAGAAGCCATAGGCCTTATTAAGACTTATTTTCTCGAAAAGAGTGAATCCAATTCCTTTAGTTTTGCTCTTTATTCTCCTCGTTCTCCAGAAGAATTCCTCTCGAATGAGCTTTTAAGTGGGACTTTAATTCGTTTTACAAATGAAGAATACGTTCTCTCTCTTCAAAAGAAATACGCTTTATCTCCTTTGCCTGAAGGATATCAGGATGTTTCTAAGAAGTTCATGGACCAATTCCAATTAGATATGAGTGGAAAACTATATCTATCTTTATCTTCGAAAAATTCTTTGGCGGGAAAGAGATGCCCAGCCATCAGTCTTTATTTTGATAAGAGAAAATTCTTAAACCGAATGAAAGAAGAACGTCCATCTTTCCAAGAGAACATTCTTGCTAAGACGGAATATGTGAGGATTGCTCGCTACGCAAGCTTATATGCATTTGATGAAGAAACGATGGCTTCTTTCCTCCTTTCTTCAAGAAATGTTTTCGATATGAACAAAGAATATGGTTCAAGAGTGGATTTCCACGCTTTAGAGAAACTTTGCATGGATAATGACGCTCATGAATACCTTCGAAGAAAAGCAGGAAAAGCAAGCGAAATACATGGCGAAAGTGGAGTGGCTACCGTTATTCGCGCCATGGATTCTATGAATTCCGTTGATTTTCTTACCCTTCTTCAAAAAGGCGGCAAGCCAGCGCAGAATGATTTGAAACTGATTAATACTTTGGTAGTGGAAATGGGCTTGCCTGAGAATGTAACGAACGCTCTCATTTTCCATGTGCTAAAAATCAATGACAACGCTCTTGTCCCTTCCTATGTAGAAGGGCTTGCCGCCACTTTGGTCCGTCAAGGAGTGGAAACGGCTTTAGACGCGTTGAATTATCTTGAACGCAATGTTAAAAAATCATGGAATCCTCAAACGACAACAAGCGATAAACCAACCTTTAAAAAACAATCGTCTTCTCTTCCAAAAAAAACTCTTCCTCCAAAACAGCCTCTTCCATCAAAAGAAGAAAAACCTGCTTCCGAAGAAGATGAGGACTATGACGCAATATTAGATAACTTATAAAGGAGAACGAAAATGGAAGAACTTAAAAAAATGAACGCTTTAGGCTTTCTCCCTGATCAAGATAGGGTGAATTCTCTTTTAAAAGACATCACAAACGACAAATCTTTGATGGATATTCTGCATGAATTAGGCATTCAGGATGAAGAAATCCCTTCTTATTTGCCACTTTTAGCAACCTATCAAGACAATCAAAAAGAAGTTAAAAAAGACCCTAACACCCTTAAAATGGTTTTAGAAATCTCCGACGCGGGAAAACTTACATGCCATTATGAAGAAACGGAGACCACAAAAGAAGAAAGACGCCTCTTAGAAAACTATTATCTTAGAGATTTTCCTGATGATTGGCTCGTTTCTTCTTTGAAATCTTTCCGCACGGTGAGAGAAAAAGAATTTAAGAAACATATCGCTCTTTCTTTAAAAGGAGCCTATCAGAACTGGTTCTATGCCTATGGTCCTTTAGGAGCGGGAAAAAGCTTTGCTTTAGCCGCCTTCTTGAATGATCAGGCTAGAAAAGGGAAAAAGGTCGCATTCATAAACGCAAACAAACGTTTCGATGAACTGAAAGGCTTGGCAATCAAAGACAAAATGAAATTTGATCAAACGATGCAAGAACTCTCCTCTTTAGACTTTTTAGCCATTGATGATTTCGGCTCGGAATTCAAATCTGATTATGTTCGTGACCAAATCGTCATTCCTTTATTAACGGAACGTTCCAAAAAACGCAAGATTACCTTGTTTGCTTCCGATTATTCTCTTTCTGAAGTGGAGCAACTATATAACATACGTTATGGCGCAAATATCCTTGCTAGAAAATTAGTGGATATTATTCGTTGTAACCTCAAACCCGAAGAAGGGGAATACCATCTTGAAAGAGGCTTAGAAAATTTTGCTTCCCGTTAAAAAGGGATAAGAATCTAGTATTTTTCTGCTTTCTTCTATGCTGCCAGTGGTTTCTAAGTAAACTGTGGCAGCTTTTTTTAGTTCCTTAAATGGGAAAGAAGAATTCAACTTTAAGGCTTTTTCGATATCGACTCCCCGTTTTTTTAATCTTTCTTTCCGGATTTCTAATGGAGCATTTACCCCAATAATGAAGTCACAGCGATCTAGAAAAGGGGATGTTAGAAGAAGAGGCATATCAATGACGAAATTCTTTTCAGGATGTCTTCTTATTTCCTCTTCCGTACGCTTGTACACGTAAGGGTGAATAATGGAATTTAGGATACGCATCTTTTCTTCATCTTTTGAAACAATTTGAAGCAATTTTTTACGGTCTAAATGTCCTTTAGAAAATGCCCTTGGGAAGCTTTCTTTTAATCTCTTTTTAACATCCTTATCTTCATAAGACTCATGGGCGTATCTATCCGAATCCAAATCAATAAAACCTTTTTCGGAAAGATACGATGTTACCGTGCTTTTACCGCTTGCAATAGGACCTGTTACACCGATAATGATGCCATGTCCCTCCTCTTTTTGACAAAGAGGGCAATAAAAGGTGCTTCTGCCATTCATAAAGATTCTTCGAATAGGCGTTCCACATCTAGGGCATGGTTTATTTTCTTGTCCATACACCTGAAGTTCATTTTGCATCTTTCCTGAGACGCCTTCTTTTGGGTGATAGCTTCGAATAGTGGAACCACCTAGGGCGATTGCTTCCGAGAGAATACGTTTTGTCTCTTTGAGTAGAAGATTGCTTTTTTCTAAAGAAATATCTTCGCAAGGGGTTCTTGGATTCATCTTGCTGGCAAAAAGTATTTCTGAAGCGTAGATGTTCCCGATTCCCACGATTAAGTTTTGATCTAATAGAGCTTGTTTAATCGGATGTTTTCCTTTTTTCTGAAGAAGAGAGAAAAACTCTTCGGAAGATATGGAAAAAGGCTCTTTTCCTAAAGAAGAAAGGGAGGAAACTTGAAGATAATCCTTTTCGTTGGATAATTCTAAGGTTCCGAAAGTTCTTACATCGTTATAATGTAAGGAACTTCCATCCACGAAATCATAAATCAAGATATCGTGTTTCTTTTGAGAAAGATCTTTTTCTTCGAAATAATATTTCCCTTCCATACGAAGATGGGCAATGACCACTTTGTCATTACTAAGATGAAAAATAAGGAATTTTGCACGGCGAGTAACCTTTAAAAAAGATTCGCCAACAAGTTCTTTTTGGAAAGAAAGAGTGCCACTTAGAACATTCTTTTCCCGGAATATACGAATATCCTTTATCTTTTTTCCGGGAAGATACTCATTTAAATAACGAACGATAGTTTCTACTTCAGGAAGTTCTGGCATAAATTAATCCTTTGCATCATACCAAGAACGGCCAATACCCGCTTCGACGGTGAGTTTAACTGGTAAAGAAACGGCAGAAGTCATGATTTTAGAAATGTTTTCTTTCATAAAATCCAATTCTTCTTTCGGAACAGCAAAAATCAGTTCGTCATGAATTTGAAGAACCATTTTGCTTTTGAGCTTCTTTTCTTCTAGGAATTGATCAATACGAACCATCGCAATTTTAATCAAATCAGCTGCCGAACCTTGAACTGGCGCGTTTAAAGCAGCTCTTCTGGCGGCCTCTCTTTTTACGAAATTCGGATCGTTGATTTCTCTAAGATATCTTCTTCTTCCAAACATCGTCGTAACGTACCCTTTTGTTTCGGCGTCATGAATGATTTGATTTAGATAAGTTCCTACTTCTGGATAAGATTGGTAGAAATTATTAATGACTCGTTTCGCTTCCTCAAAAGATGAACCGATTTGTTGAGCTAAACCAAAAACAGTCGTGCCATAAATAATGGCGAAGTTAATGGCTTTTGCCTGCCTTCTTAAAGCAGGCGTGACCTCGTCAACATGGAAAATCTTCTTGGCTGTTTCTGTATGAACGTCGTGATTGTTGTTAAAAACATCGATATAGGCTTGGCAAGAAGATAAAGCGGCCAAAATTCTTAATTCGATTTGGTGATAATCTAAAGAAAGGAGAAGGATATTGGGATCGTCATAATAGAAAGCCTTACGGATTTGTCTTCCTTCTTCGTCTCTTGCGCTGATATTTTGAAGATTTGGCGAAGAGGAAGAAAGACGCCCGGTAGAGGTTTGAGCTTGGTTGAAATAAGAATGGATTTTCTTATCTTCTTTAATATAAGGAACCAATCCATCAATGTAAGTGCTTAAGAGCTTAGCGTATTTGCGATAATTTAAAATCATCGGAATAATGGGGTGAAGATTCTCTAATTCCGTTAACGCTTCAACGGAAGTGGAACCTTTCTTCGTATCTGGAAGGGCGAGGTCTTTATATAGAACATCCGCGACTTGTTTCGAGGAGTTGATATTGAATTCTTTCCCTGCCAAAGAATAGATTTTTTCTTGGTATTCCTTCTTTTTCTTTTCGAAAGAGCCTTTAAAATCATCGAGAACTTCCTTATGAATTGGGAAACCCTCTAATTCCATTTTAGCAAGCACCTTCATAAGGGGCATTTCCACATCCGTATAAAGGGAATATGCGTCGACACTCTTAAGGTTTTTTATCGCTTTTTCTTCTAAAGACAAGGCGAAATAAGCCATTTTCATGCAGCTTTTCATTTGTCCTTTGCTAAAGAGAGAAATTTCTTCCTCTTCAGAAGAAATATCTACCCCGAAAGAGGAATAAACGAGATTAGGGTTACTATTTAAGGAAGAATCTTGCAAATAAGCGGCCAAAAGAAGGTCGTTTTCAATTCCTTTCAAAGAAATGCCTAATAAAGATAAAGCGTAAATCGAGGCCTTTCCATCGTAGATATCTTTGGATATATTGGGATCTTCGAGCATCTTTTTAGCCAATGGATCTTTTAAGAAAACGTCTAAAGTTTCGTAATAACTTCCCTCTTCATTAGCAAAGGCGATGCCATATACTTCTCCATCGTGATAAGAGGAATAATCCATATCCAGGGCTACGCCGATTTTCTTTCCGAAAGAAATGCCCTCTAAAGAAGTCACTTGCTTCGAGACGATTTCGCTATTGGTCTTTTCTTGCGCTTTTAAATTTTGAGGTAAACGGAAAAGCAATTGCTTTAACTCATATTTATTCGCAAACGCGGAAACCTCAGAAAAAGAATAGCCTTTATATTCCAACTCTTCGAGAGAGAAGGGCAATTTTACATCGGTTAAAATCGTAGCAAGCTCATAACATTGCTTGCCTTGTTCGGCATAGGTGACGATATTTTGCCAAGCCTTTCCTTTTTGAGATGGTGCAACTTCAAGAATTTTAGCAAAAGAACCGTAGTCTTGAATGAGTTTAACGGCCGTTTTGTCCCCGATGCCCGGAATACCAGGAAGATTATCGGAGGAATCTCCTCTAAGTCCCTTATAATCGATGATTTGGAGAGGATCAAAACCGTATTTTTCCTTCATGTTCTCTTTCGTGACAAGGTCCATATTGGACAAGCCCACTTTCAAAAGAGAGACCGAAATATGGGAATCGATTAATTGAAGATAATCCTTATCGGAAGTAAAAACTTCAACCTCATATCCTGCTTTAGAGCCCATTTTTGCGACAGTTCCGCAAATATCATCGGCCTCGATGCCGTGTTCTTCATAACAAATGATTCCCAAGGCTTTGCATAATTCTCGTGAGATGGGGAACTGTTTCTTTAAATCCTCTGGGCATGGTTTTCTATTGGCTTTGTAATCTTTGTATTCTTCTTTGCGGAAGGTGTGAGAATCCGCATCGAATCCAATGAAAACAGATTCACCTCCTTTGAAAGAAGAAAGAAGCTTCGTGAGCATATTTCCAAAAGCGAAAATCGCGTTTGTTGGTATCCCACTCTTTGTGGACATAACCGCTCCTCCGCCATAAGAAGTTGCATAATAAGCACGGAATAAAAGGCTGTTCCCGTCTATTACGAATAGTTTTTTCATACGTTGCCTCCTAATAATCTAACATCATCGATGATAAAGGAACCGTTTTTCCTTGTGTCTTTATGGGCACGAAAAAGGATTACCGCATCGTTCTTTAAGATTGGATAGTTTTTTTCGAACACTTCAGAGAAAAGAACGAATTCCTTTTCAGAATTGGCGTCATATAGTTGCATAAACGCCATCTTTTTACCTCTTTTTGTATTAATCGCTCGAATGGATTTAATCACGCCTGCACTGATAATGGGCCCGTTTTTCTCCTCCATATCCGCTAAAGAGATGGCGTTTTCTTTTTTCAAAACGTCTTCGTAAAGAGAAAGAGGGGAGTCACTTACCATCATACCTAAGGCATCGTATTCTCTTTGCAAGTTGATGCCTTTATCGTCTAAGACATTTTCTAAAACAGGTTTAGAAATGCCAATTTCCATCAAGAATTGTTGCCCATCGGTTCCAAAAAGCATTTCTGCATATTCCATCGCGGCATAGGCGCTTGCTCTTAAAGATTCTCTTGATGAACATAATGAGTCAAAACAACCTGCATCAATCAGTTTGACGAGGGTTTGAAGATTGAGGCCGTATTTCTTTGTGCGTGCTGCAAAATCAAAGATATCTTCGTATTTTCCATTTATCATTCTTTCATCGATGATGGAAGAAAGAAATTTGCTTTGAAGACCCTTAATTAAAGACAAAGGGAAACGAAGGTTGTTTTTATCAATTACAAAACCCATCTCAGAAAAATTAATATCCGGAACGGAAAGAGAAATACGCATCTCTTTTAATTCACTCAGGGTGTTTGCAAATTTGCTGTCTCCTGGAGAAAGAGAATCGAGAATCGAACAGAAGAATTCTTTAGGATAATGAACCTTTAAATAAGCCATTTGGCAAGTTAAAACGGCATAGGAGAAAGCGTGTGATTTATTGAATCCATAATTGGCAAAACGAAGAATCAAATCGTAGACCTTCCTTGCAAGCGCTTCATCCTTGCCATTTTGAATGCATCCTTGAATAAAGGAACCTTTTAAAGACTCCAATTTATCAACATTTTTCTTCGAAATCGCACGACGGAATAAATCCGCTTGTCCAAAAGAGAAACCGGCCATTTCTCTGACGATTTGCATGATTTGTTCCTGATAAACAATAATGCCGTATGTATCTTTTAAGATTGGTTCAAGTTCTTTCGATAAGTAAGTGATTTTTTCTAATCCTGCTTTTCTTCGGGCGTAGGAGGGAATGGAATCCATTGGGCCTGGTCTAAAGAGGGCTAAAAGAGCTGCTACATCTTCAAAAGAAGTAGGCTGAACTTCTTTAATTGCTCGTTTCATTCCTAAGCTTTCTAACTGGAAAAGACCCATTTCTTTGCCATCTCGAATGATTTGAATGGCTTTCGGATCGGTGTAAGGCAAAGTGTAAGGCGATAAGGTAACGCCCTCATATTTTCGAATCAAAGCAAGGCATTCATCGATAATTGTAAGATTCCTTAATCCCAAAAGGTCCATCTTTAAGAAACCTTGTTCTTCCAAAAAATCTTTTTCTAAGCAAGCAACAAAGCCCACTTCGTTGTTATTTGTGGTCGGTAAAACTTCGTATAAAGGCTTATCGTTAATCACGATTCCTGCGGCATGCAAACCCGCTTGGCGAGGAAGGCCTTCGATTTTAGAAGCTAAAGAAACTAAAGTTAAAAAATATTTATCTCCATCGATGATGGACTTGAATTTGGGGGAGTGGACATAATTAAAACGTAACGAATGATAAGGGTAAAGCATCGCATCGATTAACAAAGAGACCTCTTTTTTATCATCGTATCCATAGATTCTTCCAACATCACGTAAAGCTTGTTTGGCTAAGATGGTTTGAGTTGTCAAGACATGGCCGATTCTATCTTTTCCCCATTTCTTTTGAAGATAGGTAACAACTCTTTCACGAGAAATATCCGCAAAATCAACGTCGATATCTGGCATAGACTGTCTTTCCGGATTTAAGAATCTTTCAAAAATGAGGTTATAACGGATAGGATCTAATTCGACAATTCCTAAAGAATAAGAAACTAATGACCCTGCCCCAGAACCTCTTCCTGGACCTACCGTGATGCCATTATTCTTAGCGTAATTAACATAATCCGAAACCAATAAGAAATAGTCTGCATAACCCATACGGTTTATGACATCAAGTTCATAATTCAATCGTTTTTCGTAGTTTTCATCGTAATTAGGGAGTCTTTTAGCGAGTCCTTCCTTAGCGCATTTAGCAAGATATTCCTCGCTAGAAAGTCCTAATGAATTAGGGAAATGAAGCAAGCCACCTCGTTTTTGAAAGAAGACGAAATCTTTGCACGCGTCTTTGATTTCTTCTGTTCTATCGATTTCTTCCTCACTATAAAAAGAAAAGATTTCTTCGTTGCTTAAAAAGCATTCGTTTCCGCTTTTTTCTTTGATAACGAGGTTAATATTCTTTTGCACGGCGGAAAGTATCTCTAAGGCAATCGCATCTGCTTTCTTTTCGTATCGAAGAAAAGGGAAAGCGACCGTTTTATAAGAATATTTTTTAGAAAAACCCCTTATTTTATCGACATATTCTTTATTTTCCGTCCAATAAGGGAGAGCAAGATATATCTCAGAGAAATTCTTTATTTTATGAGCCAAATCGAAAGCGTATTTTTTCTCTTCTTCAGAATTTAGCTTAGCAAACACAAGAGGATTTGGAGAATAAACGAGAAGAAGTCCATCTGCATGTTTTTGAATATCTTCCAAAGAAAGTTTCTCTTCCGAGATAAGCAAGGTAAGGGGAAGAAGATTTCGATATCCTTCTTCATTTTTTACATAAAGTGAAAAAGTCTCTTCGCCATAGGCAATATCCATCCCAAAGATAGGGGTGATGCCTGCTTCTAAAGAACGATGGGCGAAAGGCGCATACCCTGACATTGTTCCCTTATCCGTTAAGGCAATCGAAGAATAGCCATATTTCTTTGCTAAAAAAGGAAGCTTGTTTACTTCTAAAGCGCTTTGAAGATAAGAGAAACCGCTATATACATGCAAAGGGATAAATGCCATACTCCCATTATACTAGATTCTCTTCTCCTATGGAGAAAGGGAGAGAGAAAATGTAGAATATTCGCATGAAACTAGTGTCATTTAACGTCAATGGAATCCGTGCCATTCTTAAAAAAGGATTTGAAGAAAGCTTCGATTCCTTAAACGCGGATATTTTCTTTATTGAAGAAAGTAAGTTCACGGAAAACGGCAAAGATCCTTTTCCGTTTGAGAAAGAAGGCTATCATCTTTATCAAAGAACCAGCCAGGTGAAAAAGGGATATTCGGGGGTTGCTTGCTATAGCAAATTGGCTCCCTTGAGTGTTCATTATGGTCTTAAAGAGCATAAATATGATGAAGAAGGGCGTGTGATTACGCTCGAGTTTGATAATTTCTATTTCGTTGGCGCGTACGTCCCTAATTCCGGAGAAGAATTAAAACGTCTTTCTTTCCGTATGCAATATGAGAAAGATCTTGTGGAATATCTAACGGAATTAGACCAGAAGAAACCAGTTATTTATACCGGAGATTTGAATGTGGCTCATAATGAGATCGATTTGAAAAATCCTTCAACAAACCACCATAACGCAGGTTTCACCGATGAAGAAAGAAATGCGTTTTCTAATCTTCTAAGTAAAGGCTTTGTCGATACTTTCCGCGAGTTATATCCAAATACAGTCACTTATTCTTGGTGGAGTTATCGTTTCCACGCAAGAGAAAAGAACGCCGGTTGGAGAATCGACTATTTCCTTGTCTCAAAACGTCTTATGGATAAGGTGAAAGACAGCAAAATCCATACGGAAATTCTTGGCTCGGATCATTGTCCGGTTGAATTAGATATCGATTTATAAAAAGAGGAGATTTATTTCTCCTCTGTTTTCTTTTCTTTTTCTTCCTCATCTTCTTCAAGAAGCATTGGGATTGGCTTGAAGTAGTGGTAAACGCATTCAAAGAGATAAACAACGGAAATATACATTAATGGAATGCTAATTCCGAAACGGAAAACAACATCTTCAACATTGTTAATGCCTTGTGTTAAAACCCAAATATCGAATGGAATTAACGCTAATGGGACGGGAAGAAGAAGACATTTATCGACCATGGAATTATGTGAACGATGTTTAGGACTTGCTAACATCCAGATAAAATCAGCGATAGGCCAGATTCCGCCAATTAATGTCAGATAGGTAAACACATATCTTTTCCAGTCTTTGATGCCAATTACTTCTAAGAGGATAAGAAGGCCGATAGTAAAGAATACCACTGAGAAAATGGCTAATTCTCCACAATAAATTAAAATGGTTTTCTTTTGTTCTTTTGTGTAGTTCGTTTTTTCCATATTATCTCCTCAATTTAGCGAATTGTTTTTATGTTTCTCGCAAAGGAATGTATAGCTTCCATCAGGGTTTTTAACGATTCTTGCAGGTTCTTCTGTATGCCAAGGATTTTTGGAAGGGCAGAAAGGACATTTCCAATGCTTAGGAATTTCGACTTTGTCTTCATCTTCAGAATAATTGTCGATTCCGTATTCTCCGTTTGGATTAGAATACGTGCCACTTTCTTCTATGTCTTCTTCCTCTTCGTGATTAGGAACCGAGTAGGATTTTGGTTCCTCATAATGATTGATGTTCGCCCCTTTGTATTTCACTTTGCGAATAATGCCATCATTTACTGGACGTTTAATGATTTCTTCTTCCTCTTCGTCATCGTTCAAAAGAGGGTCATCGGAAGCGCTGTATCCCGTTTCTGGGACGATGTTTACGAAAGAAACGGCTTTTTGCGAAACTTTCTTCACCCCATCCTCTGCCTTTGACGTCATTTTTTTCACGGGAGAGACGACGATGGCTAAAGAAACGAATTCTGCACTTGGTTTATGAAGGATATCATCGCTTCTAAAGGTATGATCAGGATAATGTTCCTTAATGAGCAAGAAATCCTCATCTTCAACGGTGTATGTAGCAACGATAATCCAGTCTTTGTCTTGACTTTTAAGGCCTTTTTTACGCGCCTTTTTATCAATCATCGTAAGCATTGCATCGCCATTTTGGGCATAGACAAACAATTCGTCCCAACCAAAATGAATGCCAACTCTTTTCTTGATGCGATTATTAAGTTCGGTGGCACGATTTTGAAGAGCGATAAGTTTCTTTTCTTCCAAATCATCGCTCTTATTAAAGGAAACCGTCTTAACTTGAACTTTCTTGATTTCTTGTTTTTTCTTAAATGCTTTCTTTTCTTTTTGAAGAGGTTTCGATTCAACTTTCTGAGGAGAGGTAACAGGGGAAGCGTCTTTTTCTTCTGTAACAAGCTTTTTCTTTTCTTCCTCTAAAACTTCTTGATACTTCTTAACCTTAACACCATCTAAAGAAATCTTTTCTCTGTCTTCCTCGGGAATTTTATCCAGAAGTTTCTTAAACCAATCGGTTAAGGTTGGATAGCTTTCAAGGCGGTTGGCCAAAACATCTTGATGAATAAAAGAAGAGGTCTCATCAAGCAAATCTAAAACAGGGGAAGAAATCTCGTTTGGTTCAGGTTTTTCCTGCTCCTTAGCATGCCAGCCATTTTTATAAGCGTTTAAATCAAAAAGGATAAATCTGCCATCGCCTACATAATAACGAAGAAGAACAAAAGGAACGATTTCTTCGTCGAAATAACCGACTTTGTTGTTTTTCCTTCTTGCTAAATAAGCACGGAAGAGGACATTTTGGGAATTTTCAAGAATCTTGCTTAAAGGGGAAGTTTCATCTTGATAATTTTCAATTTGCGCCAAATAAGTTTTACTAATTTCAAATACGTTTGCCATAAATCTTAGTAAGTATAACATAGAACGTTCATTTTTCTTAAACGAAGCAAGAGAAGTTTTCGATATGATAGGATGGTTGCCCTCTTTTTCTAAAGAAAAAGAAAGGATGAAAAACAATCCTTTCTATCGTAAGAAAACGTCTCTTTTTTAAGAGAAAGAATACGAAACGCCCTCTTTTAAAGAAAACCTCTTCCTATTAAGAAAGGAAGAGGTCATCAAGAGATTTAACGAAGGCGTCTAATTGATCAAGGGATTTGATTTTGCAACCGCTTGCCTGAGCGTGTCCGCCACCTTCCCACATATTCGCAACTCCGGAAATATCTTTTCCTTTGCTACGAATGGAAATTCTCCAGCAGTAATCTTTTGGGTTTGGGTCTTCGGTAATAGAACACCAAGCATTTATTCCTTCGATGTTTGCGAAGAGATTGACATTGTTCTTCCCTTGTTCGGAGGTAATCTTAAGCTCTTTTTGAACGGAATCTGGTAATAGATAATAAGCGACTCCATGTGGGGATACCGAGAAATGATTAAGTACGTATGCCGTTACTTTCAAATCATCGATATTTTTCTCATACATTTTTAAATAGATATCGCGAATGGAAATTCCTGTTTCGATAAGAGCACTGGCACAAGCGAATGTGTGAGCGTTTGTGGAAGAATATTGGAATCTTCCAGAATCTCCGACAATACCGATATAAAGGTAGGAAGCTGCTTCCTTAGAAAGAGTGGTTCCCTTCCACTTTAAGAGGATGTCGGTCATAATTTCGGCCGCAGCCGCTGATTCTGTATCTAATATAGGATGAGAAGCAATCTCGACCTTACATGGGTGGTGATCTACTTTCAAAATCTTTTTAGCCCTTGTATAACGAGGGTCAGCAATTCTTTCATGATCGCCAACATCGCAAATAATAGCTAAGAAAGGCTCATCGAAATAGGAATCGTTGAGTCTTTCTGTTTCTGGGAAAAGCCTTGGAGTGAAAGTCACATGGTTATCGCCAACAAAATGGACATCTTTATTTGGGAAATTATCTTTAATAAAGGTATAAAGACCCATCTGGGTGCCCATTGCGTCAAAATCTGGTTTAATGTGGCGGAAAATAACGATGTGATCGTACTTTTTAACACAAGAATAGAAATATGAATAATTCTTTTTTAAATCTAATCCGTAATTCGTGATTTCTTTTGGTAGTTTGGCCATATTATAAAGTTCCCTCTAATGCACTATAGCAATCGCGGGCAATCATAACTTCCTCATCGGTTGGAATGACAGCCACTCTAATCTTGCTATCGGGGGTGGAGATTTCTCCTTCTTTGCCAATTAATTCGTCGTTCTTTGCCCAATCGATATGGATATCTAAAGCCTCAGAAATATCGTCTAAGATCATTTTGCGGCAAATTGGGTTATTCTCGGTAATACCGGCAGAGAAAATGAGCATGTCTGCTCCGCCTAAACGAACATAATAGGAGCCAACGAAATCAGCAACTCTTCTTGCCCAAAGTTTTAAAGCGTTGATACATCTCTCATCGCCTTTTTCTGCGGCCGCTAAGATATCACGTGTATCATTCGAAAGGCCAGAGACACCTAAGAAACCGGACTTTTTATTCAAAATATCGTAGATTTCTTCGGAACTTTTTCCTGTGCAAGTGGCAAGGTAATAATAGACGGATGGGTCGATATCGCCACAACGTGTTCCCATCATAACGCCACCTAATGGAGTAAGGCCCATAGAGGTTGCTACGCACTTGCCATCTTTAATGGCACAAATAGAAGCGCCACTTCCTAAATGGAGAGTGATAATACGTTTGCTTTTATCGCCATGGAAATAATCTTTGATGGCTTTATCAGCTAAATAGTGGTGGGAAGTACCATGTGCACCATATCTTCTGCAATCATATTTTTCAGTGTATTCATATGGGATTGGGTATAAATAATCCTCAGGTTGCATGCTTTGATGGAAAGCGGTATCAAAAACAGCGATGGTGACAGCGTTAGGCAACACCTTTTTGAAAGCGTGATAACCAATCAAATGAGCTGGAGCGTGTAAAGGATCAAGCGGAACAAGTTTGGTGATCTTCTCTTCTGTATCCTCATTAAAATAGGCGGATTTAGAGAAATACTTACCACCTTGGACAACACGGTGACCAATGGCTTTGATTTCCTCGAAATCTTTAACGATTTCGTAGTCCTTCAATGCTTTTAAAATTAATTCAACACCAACGTTATGATCCATAATTGGAAGATATTCGTCGTGTTTTTCTCCTTTGTATTTCAAACGGAAATGAGCATCTTCGTGCCCAATTCTTTCAACTAAGCCTTCGCAAATAACTTTTTCTTCTGGCATCTCAAAGAGTTTATATTTGATTGAAGAAGAGCCAGCGTTAACGGCCATGCATTTTACCATAATTTTTCTTACCTCTTTTTATCGCTAAACATTCTAATCTAACTTTCTGCTTTCTAAAAGGGAAAAGAACCATAAAATGCCAATTATGTACCCCATTTCCTTTTGCGTGCGCACGTATAGATACGATATAATGTAGAAGATAAAACAAAACAGGGAGGGTTATTATGGCTTACGGCATTCTCTATGACTTTTTGATGGGTCAAAGCATTGAGGCGTATCGTTACTTTGGCGCCCATTTTTTAGACAAAGAAATTGATGGGAAAAAAGTCTCCGGAGTTGTTTTCCGTTTATATGCCCCTCTTGCAAACGATGTGTCGGTAATCGGTGAGTGGAATAATTGGGACGTTACACGAAATAAGATGGAGAAAATCGATCCTTCTGGAGTGTTCGAAACCTTTGTTCCTGGTCTTCATAATTACCAATCCTATAAATATCATTTCCTAAACGCTAAGGGAGAATATGTCGATAAAGCGGACCCTTTTGCTTTCTTCTCAGAACTAAGACCGAATACTTGCTCTCGCCTTTTTGACATTGAAAATTTCATTTGGCATGACGAAACATTCTTAAAAAAGAGAGATAGAGGCTTCGATAAACCGGTTTCTATTTATGAAATTCATCTTGGTTCGTGGAAAGGCCTTATTGATGGAAGATATCCTTCTTATGAAGAGGTCGCGGATTATTTAATCCCATATCTTAAAGAAAATGGCTTCACGCATGTAGAAATCATGCCTATTTGCCAATATCCTTTCGATGGCTCGTGGGGATATCAAGCAACTGGTTTTTTCTCGGTTGACTCACGGTATGGCAACCCTTTCCAATTGATGTCTTTTATCGACCGTATGCATCAAGCTGGCTTTTCTGTCATTTTAGATTTTGCTCCTGTTCATTTCGCTAACGATAAATTCGCCTTAAGAGAATTCGATGGCTCTTGTTTGTATGAATATGGCGATATGAAACATACCTTCTCCCCATGGGGCTCTTGCTATTTTGATTTAGGAAAAGACCCTGTTCGTTCTTTCTTAATGAGCGCGATGAATTATTATCTTGCTTATTTCCATTTTGATGGAATTCGTGTGGATGCTGTTTCCAATATCGTTTATTGGGAAGGCAATAAATCTCTCGGAGAGAATTATGGCGCCACGGAATTTATCAAACGTTTGAATGGCAAACTGCATTTGGCTCATCCTTCAATTATTATGATTGCCGAAGATTCCACGGATTTTACTGGTGTGACCAAACCTTTGGAATATGGCGGTCTTGGCTTTGATTATAAATGGGATCTTGGCTGGATGAACGATACTTTAAAATATTATTCTCTCGATCCAATCTATAAGAAATACGAACACCACGATATTACTTTCTCCATGGCTTATTTCTTTAGCGAGAATTTCCTTTTGCCTTTATCCCATGACGAAGTGGTGCATGGCAAGGGTACTCTGATTAATAAAATGTTCGGGGATTACGAAACGAAATTTGCTCTTTTAAGAAACCTTTTCACCTACCAATTCGCCCATCCAGGCAAAAAACTTAATTTCATGGGCAACGAAATGGCCTCCTTCGATGAATGGAATGAAACCCGTTCTCTTCCTTGGAATCTTTTGACCTATCCGAAACACGATTCCATGAAACGTTTAGTAAGAGACTTAAATCTTATTTATCAAGCGGAAGAAGCCATGCATAAAGAAGAGTACAATCCTGCTCATTTTGAATGGATGATGGTTGACAATTCCGATCAAAGCGTGTTTGCTTTTGAACGGGATTACGGAGATTCTTCCCTCCTTTTCCTTTTCAATATGACTCCTAATTTCTATCCAATTTATGATGTAGGGGTTAAAAAGAAGGGGGTTTGGAAAGAAATCTTCAATTCCGATAAAGATGTCTATGGAGGAAACAATCAATATAATGGGTTGCCTCTTTTAGCAGAAGATGGCGCTCCAGAAGGAAGAGCGTATCATATCAGTGTGAAACTCGCCTCCTATGGCGCTATGATTTTTAAGTTAAAAAATCCTAAAAAAGAAACGAAAACACAAAAAAAGAACACCGTTACGAAGAAAAAGAAAACTACGAGAAAGGCTAAGAATTAATCTATGATTTTTGATAACAAAGAAGAATTCAAAAAAGAATTTGAGAAACGCTTAACAGAACTATATGGTCGCTCAGTCGAAGATTCTCATATCACGGAAAGATATGAAGTGTTAGGCGAAATGGTTCGCGACTATGCTGGTATTGGTTGGAGAAGTTGCCGTGAAGACACATGTGACAACGGGAGAAAGCAATGCATTTATTTCTCCATGGAATTTTTAATCGGAAGATTGCTTTTAAACAACCTTCAGAATCTTGGAGTTTATAAGGTTGCCAAAGAAGGATTGGCTGATTATGGCATTGATATAAACGAACTTGAAGATCAAGAACCGGATGCAGGCTTAGGAAATGGTGGCTTAGGTAGATTAGCCGCATGTTTTTTAGACTCTGCCGCTTCGCTAGGCTATCCAATGCACGGAAATACCATTCGTTATGAATATGGTTTCTTCAAACAGAAATTTGTAAACGGAAAACAAACAGAGCTTCCAGATGAATGGCTTTCTAACGGCTTTGTCTTTGAAGTGAAAAAGCCAAAACACGCTGTCGAAGTGGAATTTGGTGGAAACGCAGAAACCTATTTAAAGCCAAACGGTGAATACGCTCTTCGTACCGTAAACGCTACTCACGTTCGCGCTATGCCTTACGATGTTAGCGTGGTTGGCTATCATAATGGCGTTTCTAATACCCTTCGCCTTTGGAGTGCTGAACCAAGCGAAAAGAACCTTCCAACCGATGTTTCTTTCGATGATTATCTTTCTACTTTAAAAGAACTTTCCTTTGGCTTATATCCTGATGATTCTACCGAACATGGCCGTATTCTTCGTCTTCGCCAACAATATTTCCTTGTTTCCGCAGGCCTTCAATCCGTTATGCGTGGAGAATATGGGAGATATAAGACTTTAGAACATTTAAAAGATCATTATGTTTTCCAATTAAATGACACTCATCCAATTCTTTCCATTCCAGAAATGATGCGTCTTTTAATGGACGTTTATGGCTTTGGCTGGGATGAAGCGTGGGATCAAGTAACCCATTCTATCGCTTATACAAACCACACCGTTATGCCTGAAGCCTTAGAAAGATGGCCAGTTCAATATGTGCAAAAACTCCTTCCACGCGTTTATATGATTATTGAAGAAATCAATCGTCGTTTTAACGCTTATATGGTGGAAAAAGGAGTGGATCCAGCAAAAGCTTATCAGATGCAAATCATCAAAGATGGCCAAATTCATATGACAAACATGGCTATTTATGCTGGTTTTAGTGTCAATGGTGTTGCTAAAATCCATACTTCCATTCTTGAAAACTATACCTTCAAGAATTTCTATGAGCTTTTCCCAGAGAAATTCTCCAATAAGACCAATGGCGTCACCCATCGTAGATGGTTGCTTTATTCGAATGAGAAGCTTGCGTCTTTAATTACCTCCAAAATCGGTGATGAATGGATTATGCATCCAGAGAAACTCATCGCTTTCAAAGCTTTTGATACAGATAAAAAAGTTCAGAAAGAGATCATGGAAATCAAACACGAAAACAAGATTAAATTTGCTGAATTCGTGATGAAAACATATGGAATCGAAATCTCCCCTGACGCTATTTTCGATGTTCAAATCAAAAGACTTCACGCTTATAAGAGACAACTTTTGAACCTTTTCCATATCATGGCGGAATATCTTGAACTCAAGAAGGACCCTGCCAATTTCCATATGGAACCGCATGTTTACATTTTTGGTGCAAAAGCTGCTCCAAGCTATGAATATGCTAAGTGCATTATCGAATTAATCCTTGCTGTCCAAGAGGTTATCAATAATGACGAGGATGCCTCTAAATTCATGAAGATCATCTTTGTAGAAAACTATGGGGTCACTTTAGCGGAACATATTATTCCTGCGGCTGACCTTAGTGAACAAATCTCTACCGCTGGCAAAGAAGCATCTGGCACCTCCAATATGAAACTCATGATGAATGGCGCTTTAACTTTAGGAACCTTAGATGGCGCAAACATCGAAATTGCGAAACAAGCCGGAGAAGAAAACGAAATAATCTTTGGCTTAACCGCCGAAGAAGTGGAACGTAAAAACGAAGAAGGAAGCTACAATCCTTGGGATGTCTACAATAATAACAACCTCGTAAAAGAAGTCATGGATTCCCTTTTCTCCGGATCTTGGGCTTTAAAAGCCAATGGCCGTTTCCAAATGATTTTCGATGAAATCATGAATAAGGGAGATCAATACTATATTTTGGAAGATTTCGCCTCTTATTGTGACGCTTGCAAACGTGCGGAAGAATTCTATCTTGATAAAGAAAGATGGGCTAAAGCCGTTATTGATAACATTTCTACTTCTGGGGTCTTCTCCTCTGATAGAACCATTGAAGAATATAACCATGATATTTGGCATCTTAGTAAATACGGAAGCCATAATTAGGTAACAAAAATATTCGATAAACAAAATAAAGCCGCCTTATTATAGACGGCTTTTTCAATCGAGTTATCTTTCCTTTATAGAGCAAGAAGATTAGATTTTTATGTTCTTATCTTCGATTTGTTTCTGATATTTCTCGATTTGCTCTCCCATCGACATTCCCTTGAATTGGTTCATATATAGATTATAGTAATAGCCTTTTTTCTCCATAAGCTCTTTATGGTTACCATCTTCAACGATATTTCCATGTTCCATGACTAAAATACGATCGGAATTGACGATTGTAGATAAGCGATGGGCGATGGTAATCGAAGTCCTGTCCTTTAAAAGGGGTTGGATGCGATTTTGAATCTCTTCCTCGGTTTCCGTATCAATTGACGAAGTGGCTTCATCTAAAATCAATAAGGATGGATTTCTAATCATTGCTCTAGCAAAAGAAACAAGCTGTCTTTGTCCTTGGGAAAGAGAGGAGCCTCCATCTTCAAGGTAAGTGTTATACCCATCCTTTTCTTTTTCGATGAAAGAGTCGATTCCAACGACCTTTGCCGCCTTTTTAACTTCGTTCATCGTAGCATCCAATTTACCATAGGCAATATTTTGGAAATAGGTCGCAGAGAAAACAAACGGACTTTGCTGAACGTATCCGATATGTGAACGAAGCCAGCCTAAGGAACGTTCTTTGTAATTCACTCCATCAAGGAGGATTTCTCCGCCTGTTGGTTCATAGAAACGGCAAAGAAGGTTTGCTAAAGTTGTTTTGCCAGACCCGGTTTCACCAACGATAGCAACCGAGGTTCCTGCCTTGATTTTTAAGTTTAAAGGGTGAATAACTTCCACTCCGTTTCCATAATGGAAAGAGAGGTTACGGAACTCGATATCACCAGAAAATGGCTCATAATTCTCTTTCTTTGGAGAGAGAATATCACCATATTTAGCAACAACTTCATCCGTGTCCTTAATTTCCACTGGTGCCTTTAAAAGCTGTTCAACTTTCTCGGCAGAGGCTTGGTTTTCCATAAAAGAGGAGAAGGTGTCAGACATACTCTCGAGTGGGGAAAAAATGGATTGCGCAAAGCCAACGAAAAGAACGATGGTAGCAACAAGCGTGGCCATATCAAGCCCATCTTGCAAGGCGATATTGTCAATATCTTGATAGCCAACAACGACAATAATTACGATCATTACGGCTAAAATGAATTCCAATAAAGGTCTAAAGCAAGCACCGATTCTTCCTGCACGGAAACGTTTTCTCTTCAAATCATCAACAATATCTTTCGATTCCTTTGAAACTTCCTCTTCCAAAGATAATGTCTTTACTGTTTTCGCTCCATTGATGATTTCGGCAAGCCAGCCAACATAAGCGGAATAAGCGTTTCTTGCTATACGGTGACGTTTCAAAATCAAACGTTCGAATAAAGGAACGATAATCGCGATTAATGGCAAGGAGGCAATGACAATTAAAGCGTATTTCACATTTTGGGAGAACATCGTGATAATCGTGAAAATAAGGTCGAAAGAAGACCAGAATATCGATGTTAAAGACCAAGAAAGAACATCTCCTATAGCAGAAGTGTCGTTATTCATTCTCGCAATTAACCAACCGGAATTCGTTCTATCGAAATAAGAGAAAGAAAGTTCCTGAACGTGATCAAAAAGGTCTTTTCTTAACGCAATCATAACGACCATGTTCAAATAATTCGTAAAGTAGAAGGTTACGAAAATACTCACGCAACGGATGATAACGAAGATACCTTGAGTAATAAGGAAGGTTAAGAACGTAATATCGATTTCCCAAACGTTTTTGATGAAAATAACGTGTAATGGAAGCTCCCAAAGGGAAGAAATAGAGGATAAAACGCCAGTTTGTCCAACCAATGTAATGGCAGCCGCATTCATCGCAGGTACGAAAGCGGAGTCATAGAAGGTGGTAATAAACATCGTCAAAATAATAATGATGAACAAATCAACGCGTTTCATCGCGTATTTCATGATGCGGAACCAAATGCCAAAATTCAATTTGGTCGGGAGTTTTTCTTCGAGAACTTTGCTACTCATTTTGAAACCTCCATTCTTTCTTGAATTTCAGCCAGTCTTTGATAAAGACCCGCTTTCTTCATTAATTCTTCATGCGTTCCCATCTCTTCGATTCTGCCTTCATCCAAAACAATGATTTTGTCTGCACTTTTCGCTGAAGCAATGCGGTGAGTGATCAGGAACGTGGTGGAATCTTTGACGTTTTCTTTTAATCTTTGACGGATTTCTAAGTCTGTTTTGGTATCTACAGCACTTAAAGAATCGTCGAAAATCAAAATAGGGGCCTTTGTCAATAAAGTTCTAGCGATAGCAACCCTTTGTTTCTGCCCGCCAGAAAGCGTAACGCCTTTTTCTCCGACCATTGTTTGATAACCATCTTTAAAAGAAAGGATGGTGTGGTCGATATCAGCGTTCTTCGAGGCAAATCTCATTTCGTTCTCGCTTGATAAAGGAGAGGCGATCTTGATGTTTTCCTCAATAGAACGGGAGAATAAGAAAGGATCTTGCAAGACAGGAACGACCTTTTTCCTTAGATAACTTTTCTGAATGTTCTTTAATTCGACCCCATCGATTTTTATCGAACCAGAATCGTAATCATAGAGTCTTGTCAAAAGAAGAACTAAAGTGGATTTTCCTGCACCTGTTTTTCCCATAAGGGCGACAGTCTCTCCTGCTTTAACAGAGAAAGAAACGTTTTCAATCATGTCTCCTTCTCCATCAGGATATGCAAAAGAAACGTTTTTAAATTCGATATTTCCTTTAATTTCAGGACATTCGCCAGATTCTAAATCCTCTAATGGCTTCCCTAAAAGGATTTGAATACGGTCTGCTGAAGCAAAGATTTGACCGAAATTCGATAAGGTTTGAGCCGCATCACGAACAGGCCATACCATCATGTTGACGTAAAGGAGGGTAATAACTAGGGTTCCTGCATTTATTTCTCTGATATAAACAAGATAAATGCCCCATAAAAGAGCCAATACCTTTGAGGCAAAAATGAAAACATCAGAACTTGAGAAGAAGAAAGCATTGAATTTCTTCCAAGATAAGAACTTACCTTGATAATCTTTTAAAATCGCATCAAAAGAGGAAATCTCATAAAGCTCATTATTAAAAGCTTTGACAATACGTACCGACGCAAGATTCTCCGAGGCTTTATCGGTAAGTTTTGCTTCGGAATCATCGGCTAAACGATAAAGTTTCCTCACATGTCCGGTTAGTAACATCGAATAAAGGAAAAGAATCGGGAACAAAGAAACGCTGACCAAGGTCATTTTCCAAGAAATGGACATCAAGATGGAAAAACAGAAAAGAACCATCCATAAAGCCCAAGTGATATTGCTCATGCCATTGGACATGAATTCGCGGTAAACCTTTAAATCTCTCGTTGCCGTTTGTAAAAGATCGCCTTCTTTGCTCTTTTTGTATTCCTCATAAGGAAGCCTTTCAATATGGTAGAAGATTTCTTCTTGGCAATGAGCGTTAAAACGTGCCGAGAAAAGAGCTCTCATCCACATACGTAAAAACATCGATAAAACATAGGCGGCAGCAACAACAATGATGGCCGTTGGAAGCAAATACCTTCCGTTTTCATAAAGATAGACGTTTCCTCTTCCGCCAGTGATTAAATAAATCACGGCTTTTTCTACGGCCGCTGCTTCGTTTAATTTATCTAAACCTTCGACTGTATCGACAAGAACCTTAATCAAAAAAGTTTGCATGACCGAAAAGAAGCCTACAAGAGTTTGTAAGAAAACCTGGAAATAAAAGAGAGGGTGTATCCCTTTTAGTAAATGATGTGAGAGTTTCAAAAAGTTTTTCATAAGATTAATAAGAACCTATGATAGATATATATGAAATATATGGAATGTCAATGTATAATCAAGCTATGAGCAAACATTTCAATGATTGGTGGGAAAAATCAATCGGGTACATGATTTATCCTATTTCCTACCAAGATTCCAATTCTGACGGTTATGGGGATATTAGGGGAATTATTTCACGTCTAGACTATCTGAAAGAATTGGGAATTAATCTTCTTTATATTTGTCCTCTTTTTGAAACTCCTTTTCACGATGGAGGGTATGACGTTTCCAATTATTATCGAATTGACCCTGCATTTGGAAGCATGGAGGACTTAAAAGAACTTATTAAGGAAGCCCATGCTAGAGAGATTCGTTTGATTATGGATCTTCCTTTGAACCATACTTCGAAAGAACACCCTTGGTTTCAAAAAGCGGTAGCGGATCCTTCATCAAAAGAAAGAGGATTCTATTACTTCTTGGAAGGAAAAGAAGAAAATGGCAAGCTTCTTCCTCCAAACAACTGGGGTTCTTTCTTAGGAGGTAGTGCCTGGGAAAGAGTGGGGGATACTTCCACCTTTTATCTTCATATTTTTGGAAAAGAGCAACCTGATGTTCGTTGGGGTAATCCAGAAGTAAGAAAAGAAATGTTTCAAATCGCCTGCTTTTATCGCGATTTAGGGGTTGATGGTTTCCGCTTGGATGCCTGTTCCCATCTCGCAAAGGATTTATCTTTTGAAAATTCCTCCCTTCCTGAGAGTAACGGGGTAGCTCTTGATTTCTCTAAATTTAGCAATCATCCTGAACTTTTATCTTACTTAAAAGAGTTTTCCGATGCCGTTAAAGGCGATAGTGACCTTCTTCTTATTGGTGAGTCTGGAGGTTGCATTCAACCTGAAGAGGCCCTTCCTCTTGTGAATAAAAACGATGGACCTCTAGATATGTTATTTAATTTCGATACGGTAAACGAAAACGGTTCCTACGAATCGTTCGCTAAAACGGACGAAGAAATTAAAACAGATGTCATTTCTTTAAAAAGAAATTTCATGCGTTGGTATAACGTCCTTCATGAGGATGCCTATTTGCCTATCTATTGGGAAAATCACGACAATCCTCGCCTTCTAAACCAATATGGCTCAACGAAATATCGCGATGAATCCGCAAAAATGCTTTTGGTTACTTCTCTTTTCTTATACGGCACCCCATTTATGCAATATGGTGATGAAATTGGTATGTCCAACCTTCATTTTGAACATATTGAGGATTTCTATTTGGATGAACCAACGAAGGCTGAAGTATCTTCTTGGAGAAAAGAAGGCATTAATGACGAACAAATCCTTCGTTATTTAAATCGTTCCTCCCGCCTCTCTTCAAGAAGCATCATGCAATGGGAAAATAAAGAATATGCCGGTTTCTCTGATACAAAGCCTTATTTCCCTCTTAATCCTAATTATAAAGAAGGGGTGAACATCCTTTCAGAAATGGAGAACCCTTATTCCATTTTGAATTTCTATCAATATGCGATTGCCTATCGAAGAAACGCCCTTGTAAATCAAACCGTCCTTCATTCCCCATTAAAAATCATCGATCCAAATCATCCTGATGTCTTTTCTTATCTTCATAATGGAGCATTAAAACTTCTTGTTATCTCCAATATGCGAGATTACGAAGTCTATTTCTCTTTTTATTTCGATATTTTAGACATTAAACTTCATAATTATGGGGATGTGATTTTAGAAAACCACGTTTTCCATTTGCGTCCTTTTGAAACCTATCTTTTAATTGTCAAATGATCCTATATTATCTCTTTTTAGCAAATACCCCATTGAAACGTTCCTTTTTTGAAGAAGCGATTTCTTCCGTCAGCGAAGAAAAACTGGATTTTCATTACTTCAATCCCCAAAAAGGATATTTCCTTGCGGATGAAAAACTATCCAGCACCCTTCAACAGGTTCTTTTTAACATTCACGATGACTTAGGCGTGAATCTTACGATTGTTGTCTCCCATTGTTTGGGAGAATTCGAGGAAAAGATGCTTAAAGAATCCATTTCTTATTTCCCAAATCAATGTCTTTTCCTTACGGATATGTTATTAAAAGAGCTTTCTTTCGGTGATTATTCTTCAATCCCTTTACTTGCAAATGAATTTAAGAAGGTTTCACCGGATCTTCTTTTGACGGCGGGAACTTTTCTCCGTTGCGGACTAAACGCCTCCCTTACGGCCGAAACGCTTTTTATTCATCGCAATACCTTCAATTATCGTTTAAATTCTTTTATCGAAGAAACTTCATTGGATATTCGTTCTTACCATAACGCCTTGCTTTTAGAACTTTATTTTCAATTCACCAATAAACGTTAAGTTGATTTGTGCACTCTGCACAAGACAAATTGAAAGCCCTTTCTTATAATATTTTCAAACAGGAGACCATAAGCAAATTATGGTTTGATAAAAATGAAAAATTTCTTCAAAAAGAAAGACAAAAAAGAAACAAAGCCGAATACTTTGACGACCGTCACTAAAAAAGAAATTGAAGAGAGAGCGAAAGAAATCGAAGCGCTTATTCCGACAGAGAAGTGGGATCCAAACGCTTACGTTTCTCTTCGCCATATCGACAAAGTCTATGATAATGGTGTCCAAGCCGTCTTTGATTTCAATCTTGATATCGCCAAACATGAATTCATTGTTTTCGTCGGTCCATCTGGATGTGGTAAATCTACCACCTTGCGTATGGTCGCAGGGCTTGAAGACATCACCAACGGTGAACTTTATATCGATGGAGAATATTCCAACGACAAGTCTCCAAAAGACAGAGATATCGCCATGGTTTTCCAATCCTACGCCTTATATCCTCATATGACTGTTTATGAAAACATGGCTTTCGGATTAAAGATTCGTCGTCTTCCTAAACAAGAAATCGACGAAAGAGTTCACCATGCTGCAAAAATCCTTCAAATCGAAGAATACTTAGACCGTAAACCAAAGGCTCTCTCTGGTGGTCAAAGACAGCGTGTTGCCTTAGGAAGAGCTATTGTTAGAAATGCCAAAGTCTTCTTAATGGATGAGCCTCTTTCCAACTTAGACGCTAAACTCCGTGTTCAAATGAGATCGGAAATCATCAAACTTCATGAATCTTTAAACGCGACAACCATTTACGTTACGCACGACCAGACCGAAGCTATGACGATGGCTTCCCGCATTGTCGTTATGAAGTTAGGACATGTCCAACAAATTGGCACACCAATTGAAATTTATAACAAACCGGCAAACGTTTTCGTCGCTTCCTTTATTGGCTCCCCAGCCATGAACTTAATGACCGCCCATTATGCAAATGGAAAAATTACTCTTTCTAGTGGTCAAGTTCTCACCCTTCCAGCGAATTGCAAAGCAGGAATGGAAGCCTTCTATGGTAATAACGACGAAAGAGATGTTACCTTTGGCGTTCGTCCAGAAGATATTCACCAAGGTGATGAAGAACATGTTCATAAATATGGTGGAGAGGCAGTGGACATCAAGGTTGCGGTTGCTGAACTATTAGGACATGAATACTACGTCCATACGGACTTTGGTGGAATTGACTTAGTCGCTAAGATTCCTCTTACAAACGAAATCAAGATTGGCGATGACATCAAGATTTTGATTGATATGTCTAAAATCCACCTCTTCGATACGGAGAGTGGCAAACGTATCTATTAATCGCAAAAGATTTGGAAAGCCGTCAGAAATGACGGTTTTTTTAAATACAACGTTTTCCTTAATAGAAAACCATCTAATAAAAAAGGGTCCCATAACGAACCCTTCGTTAAACTAATCCTTTTTGTTCCCTTTTTGGAAGCTTCTTCCTTTGGAGAATGATTTTCCTCCTTTATGGAAGGAACCGCCTTTGTGGAAGGAACCACCCTTATGGAAGTCCTTCTTCCCATAAGAACGTTTCTCGTCATTGCCATGGAAGGATCTCTTTTTGGAGAAACTCTTTCCGTCTTTATGGTCATGGAAGCTATCTTTTTTCTTGAAATATGGCTTTCTTTCCTTGCCTTCTTCGTTTTGATCGTGATGGTCATAACGTTTTTCGTGATCGTGATGGAAGGAGCCTTCTTTTCTTGGGCCACGAGAGAATGATTTTCCACCAAAACGAGATTTGCGGAAATCTTTATGGAATCCTTCTTTCTTGGTGAATTCCTTCTTTTCGCCTTCGTTAGGGGAGGAGACTTTCTCTTCTCCTGGTTTTTCTTCGTCTTTCTTTACGAAACGAGGCTTTCTATCGCCGAATCTTCTCTTTTTCATTGGATGACGAAGTTGATAGTCTCTTTCTTCATAAGAGAGATATTCTTTTTCTTTCTTTTCAGGATCGGTGAATAAGAAGGAGAGATCATCTAAAGAAGAATAGCAGGCAATGCCATTTTCTTCTAAAAGTCTTGTTGTAATGCCTTTTCCTGGAATTTTGGTTTGATTGAAATGTCCATCATAGATATTTCTCACCCCACAAGAAGGGGAACTTTCCGCTAAAATGGCGATACGGATGCCAAAAAGGCGGCACGCTTCCAAGGCTTTTTTCGCACCAAGGTTATATTCTTTGACTTTGCTGACGCCATCTTTTGTTTTAACGTCTGGTCCTTGAATTTCACAAGGCTCACGAGGAGTAAGCAATCCACCCATTACTTCAGGGCAAAAAGGAATCAACTCGTATTTTTCTTTTAATTTTTCAACGATTGGAAGGTAATTATTCTTTCCATCGTAACGGGTATTTTCACCAACTAAACACGCACTAATTAATATCTTTTCCATACGTCTAGGAAGTTTACTCTATTTCCCTTGCTTTTACTAGTCAAAGAGTTAGAAGGCTCCCTATAATTAATAAGATGAAGAAAAAAGAGCTTTGGCAAATTCAAATCGGTACAGAAACTTACCCCGTGACAGTCAATTATCGAAAAAGAAGAAGCATGGGTCTTCGTTATAATCCAGAAAGAAAAGACTTTACTTGTAATGTTCCTATATATATTAAAGAGGATGAGGTTTTTCGTTTCGTAAACAAGAATGCGGAAAAGCTGATTGAAAGAGTGAAGGCGAAAACGGCACCTAATCCCATTGAGGGGGATTTTGTCTATTTATTCGGGGAGAGATACGAAATTCCTGCTTTTTCTACTTGGAAAGAAGAGAAACAAAGGATGTATCTGAAAAAGATTCTTCTTTCTTTTCTCGAAGAAAATGTCGCTAAAAACAAAGAAAAAATGGGAGTTACATCTTCTTATCGCGTCCGTGTTCGCCAAATGAAAACGAGATGGGGTGTAAATAATCAACGCACCCTTTCTTTAACTTTCGCTTTATGCTTAGTCCATTATAGCAAGGAGATTATTGAAAGTGTTGTCATTCACGAACTCGCTCATGATAAAGTCCGTAATCACAGCAAAAATTTCTATAAGATTGTTCTTGCTTATTATCCTGATTATTATTTCTATCATAAAAAATTAACGAAAGGGCAATACAAATGAGTGAATTTCTTTCTTCTAAAGATAACAAAAAAATAAAAGAAACTCTCTCTTACCAAGATGGAAAGGACGATTTCTTCCTCGTGGAAGGCTTCCATATGGTGGAGATGGCATTAGAAAACGCTTCAGCCGTTCGAATTTTTTCCTTAAAAGAATATCCTCATGGAGATGTAGAATTCTATCTAACAAATGAGGCAATCATTAAACGTCTATCTTCTTCCAAAACTCCTGAAGGAATCGTTGCTTTGTGCAAGAAAAAGAAAGAAGAAAAGCCTTTTTCCGATGTCATTGTTTATCTCGATGAGCTTCAAGATCCTGGAAACGTTGGCACGATTTTAAGAACTTGCCTTGCCTTTGGCTATCAAGACGTCTTTCTTTCCAAAGGATGTGCAAGCGCCTATTCTTCAAAAACCCTCTCTTCTTCCCAAGGAGCCATTTTTAAACTGAATATCAAAGAAGGAAACGTTTCTCCTGAAGAAGATATTCTTTCTTTGAAAGAGAAAGGCTATAAAATCCTTGCCACGGATTTAAAATCCTCCTACCCGTTAAAAGAATTAAGCATTGAAAAGCCTTATGCACTCATTCTTGGAAATGAGGGAAAGGGCGTAAATCCGAAGATTCTTTCCCTTGCGGATAAAAAAGTACGTATCGAAATGGACGGCATTGACTCTTTAAATGTAGGGGTTGCTGCAGGAATTCTTCTTTATGAACTCAAAAAGAAGTAACAAGTCTTCTTCTTTGTATTAAAATATCATCGTTCGAAGAAAAGGAAGAGTACGCAAGACCTTCTTAGTTCTGGGAGAGACAAAGAGAGAGACTGTCTTCTAAGAAGCTTGCCGAAGTTCGCCTTGGAGAACAGGGAAGAGATTCCCTCCGTCGTGGGTTATAGCCAAAAAGTCGCGTTTTATCAAAAGAAAAAACGAATTGGGATGGCACCGTGGTTTATTCACTCCCTGCATCCCTTTTTCTATATTCAGAAAGGAAAATTCATGGAAAACGAAAAGAAAACCGTTTTAGAAGCGGAAGAAGAAGCCTTAACCGCTTTAGAAAAAGCGAACAGTTCCGAGGAATTAACAAACTGGAAAAACACTTATCTTTCGAAAAAAAGCCATCTTGCTCAGCTTATGGGGTTAATGAGAAACCTTCTTGCTGAAGAAAAAGCCGCTTTTGGAAAACTTGTAAACGATACAAGAAAGAAAGTGGAGAGCGCTTTTGAAGAAAAGATGCAAAAGGCTCAAGCGAAAGCCCTTGAAGAAAAACTTCAATCTGAAAAAATCGACCTTACCCTTCCGGGTAGAAATTACCACCAAGGTTTCATCAACCCATATTGGCAAATTGTCGATGAAATGTCCGATATCTTCGCCTCAATGGGCTTTGATATCGTTGAAGGAAGAGATGTTGAAACGGATCATTTCAACTTTGAACTTTTAAATGTTCCTAAGGACCATCCTGCTAGAGATATGCAAGATACCTTCTATATTTCCGAGAATCTTTTATTAAGAACTCAAACTTCTGCCGCTCAAGCGCATACCATGCTTGAAAACGAAGAAAAGAAACCAATCAAGATGATTTGCCCAGGAAAATGTTATCGCCGTGATGACGATGATGCGACTCACTCCCATGAATTCGGTCAAATCGAAGGACTTGTCGTAGATAAAGGCATCTCCATGGCTGATTTAAAAGGAACATTGGAGCTATTCGTTAAGAAAATGTTCGGAGAAAAACGTGAAATTCGTCTTCGTTCCTCTTTCTTCCCATTTACAGAACCATCCGTAGAAGTTGACGTTTCTTGTTCCAAATGCGGTGGAAAGGGCTGTTCTCTTTGCAAAAACACCGGTTGGATTGAAATTCTTGGAGCGGGGGAAGTTCATCCTCATGTCTTAGAAATGTGTGGATATGATTCAAAAATCTATAGTGGCTTCGCTTTTGGCGTTGGCATAGAGAGAATCGCTATGCTCCGCTATGGCATCGACGATATTAGAAGAATCTATACGAACGATGTTCGTTTCTTAAAAGATTTCTCAGAGAAATAAGGAGATAAGATATGAAAATTTCATGGAATTGGCTGAAAGAATTCGTCAATCTAGATAATACGACTCCAGAAGAAGTTGCAAAAAAACTTACCTTTGCTGGCATTGAAGTCGATGAAATCAAGAAAATTGCCTCCGGAACGAACCTTGTTATCGGAGAAATCCTTACTTGTGAACCTCACCCAGATAGCGACCACCTTCATGTTTTGAATGTCGATGAAGGCAAATTTGGCGTCCATCAAATCGTTTGTGGCGCCCCAAATGCTAGAAAAGGCTTAAAAGTCATTGTTGCTCGTGCTGGTGCCGTTTTACCAGAAGTCACCATCACCCCATCAAGTATTCGTGGAGTGGAAAGCGACGGAATGTGCTGCTCTTTAAGAGAACTAGGTGTGGATAAATCTTCTTTAAGCGAGAAACAAATCAACGGCATCGAAGAACTTCCTATGGACGCTCCTGTTGGAGAAGAGAATGTTCTTCATTATTTAGGACTTGACGATTCTATTATTGAAATCGAGCTTCTTGCTAATCGCCCAGATATGAACGCGATGGAAAATGTGGCTCGTGAAGTCTCTTGTCTTCTTAATGAAAAAGAAAACATCAAAGAATATCCTGAAACAATTACGGGCGAGTCTTCTTTTAAAGTAACCTCTTTAACGGATAAATGCCCTCTTTTTGGAGCAAGAGAAGTTCGTTCTATCGTGACAAAAGAATCACCAGAGTGGCTAAAAAGAATCCTTTCTTCTGAAGGAGTCAGAAGCATCAATAACGTCGTAGATATCGGCAATTTCGTTATGTTGTTAACAGGACAACCGATCAATATGTATGACGCGGATAAGCTTCCTAACTCCTCTTTGGAAGTTCGTGATGATTACGTTGGCGAATTCGTGGCAATGAACGATGGAAGCTACACTTTAAAAGAAGGGGATCTTGTTGTTTCTAGCGCAAAAGAGCCAATGTGCCTTGCTGGCATTATGACAAGCAAAGCCGCAGAAGTTACTCCTGAAACAAAGAACGTTATCATTGAAGCCGCTTCTTTTGCTGGCGCTTCCATTCGAAGAACTTCCAATCGTTTAGGCTTAGCTAGCGAATCTTCCTCCCGTTTTGTGAAGGGGTTAAACAACGAACAAACCGAAAGAGTTCTTCAAATTTGCACTTATTTGATGAAAGAATTGGCGGACGCAAAAGAAATTCTTAGCATCCCAACTTACGATCGTCTAAAACATGAGCCAAAGAAAATTGAAACATCTTTAAGCTATATTAACGCTCGTTTAGGAACTTCCTTCGATTTGGAAACGGTGGTTTCTATCCTTCAAAGAGACCACATGGGAATTGAAAAAGAAGAAGGAGACAAATTCCTTTTGACCGTGCCATTCTACCGCATCGATATGAGTGGAGAAGCAGACGTAAGTGAAGAAGTCATCCGTCTTTTAGGATATGAAAACATTACCTCCAAACTCCCTAACGTTTCTACTAACCATGGCGGATATAACCAAAAACAAGCCGATAAGAACGCAATCCGTCGTTTCCTTAGAAACAATGGCTTAAGCGAATGCATTACCTATTCTTTAGTGAGCAATAAAAACAAAGACGCTTTCGAACTTCTTCTTACGGGAGAGAACTATAAACTCATGAATCCTCTCACAGAAGATAGAATGTATCTTAGAAAGAATATCCTCTCTTCACTTCTAGAAGTGGCGTCTTACAATTTCGCCCACCAAGAAAAGAACCTCGCTCTTTTTGAAATATCGGATGTGGATACTCCAAAAGCAAAAGGAAAGCATCTTGCCATTGTTCTTTTTGGAGAAGAAACCTTACAAGGTTCTTTAACACGCCGCCCTTACGATTTCTATAGTGTCAAAGGCTTATTCGAAGGCATTATTTCCTTACTTGGCATCAATGAAAATCGTTTTAAGCTCCAAGCTTATAAAGATGCAAAAGAAGAACTTCACCCAGGACGCAGCGCAGAAATCCTCTTAGGAAAAGAGAAAATCGCTGTTTTTGGCGAACTTCATCCAAGTGCCTTAAAACAATTGGGCTTTGGTAAGAATCCTGTTGCCGTGTTAGAAATGGATTTGGAAGCGCTTCTTTCCTTAAAGACAAGTGCCGAAAAAGCGTCTATTCCACCAAAATTCCCATCCATAAGCCGTGATTTGGCCTTCGTTTTGAAAAACGATATTCCATATGCGGATATCAAACGTGAAATCTCTCGTCTTGATAAAATCATCAAAAAGGTCGATGTTTTCGACGTTTATGAAGGCGACCATATTGAAAAAGGCAAGAAATCAATGGCTATTACCATTACTTTCTTAGATGAGAATAAAACTTTGAAAGATGAAGAAGTTAACCTCATCATGAAGAAGATTACCGACACCCTCTTAATGCGTTTTAATGCTGAGGTACGTTCTTAATGAATAAAATAAATAAGAGCGCCATTATAAAAGGGAGAGAACAATCTCTTTCAAACGACACAACCTTTGAAGAATACCCTAAGCGTTATCCTTTAGACAAGGTTTTATCCTGTCATTACAAAGTGAATGTGTCGCGCCAAGATGGTTTTCTATTGTTACTTTTTGAAATTCAAGCAAAACTTCGCGTTCATGATACAAGGGATAATGTCTTATTCGACTATCCTATGAAACGCAAAGAAGAAATGGAAGTCATCGATCAAGAAGATGAAATGGAAGAAGGAATCTATATTCCAGGTCCAAGTATTGATTTAGATGAACTTGCATTAGATGTCCTTCAATCATCCTTGCCTTTACGTTTAGCTAGGAAAAAAGACATCCCTCTTCCAAAGGGAATCTCTGGCGTTTCTTTCGTAAGCGAAGAGGAACTTCAAGAAGAGCGAAGCAATTTCTCCATGGATGATTTGCCTTCTTTCCCTTCAAAGAACGATCGTTAATATTTCATTTCAAGTTAGAGTCTCCGTCATTCGGAGACTTTTTTCATCTTTTTGTTGATTTTTCTTTCAAGAAATGGCCCGCAGTGATACATTAATTGCAAGGAGTGGGAAAAAGTGGGAATGTTTTTTGGAACGTATCAAAGAAATCTAGATAACAAATTCCGTCTCCAATTGCCTAATAAATTAGTCAAAGAGATGCCAGAACATTTTTATTTACTCCGCGGTTTTGAGGGGGCGCTTTCCATTTATGAAGAAAAAGATTTCCAAAAATATCTTTCTTCTTTAGAAAAAATGTCTTTCCTTGAAGAAAAAGCACGTACTTATATGCGTTTAGCTCTTTCTAGCGTGGAAGTCCTTGATACGGACTCCCATGGAAGAATTTCCTTAGGAAGTGCTATCGCAAAACGTTATAGCCTTTCTTCTGAAGTCGTTATTATCGGTGTTTTAGATCATTTTGAGATTTGGGATAAGGCATCCTATGAAGAATATCAGAAGAAGAACGAAGACTCTTATGAGAAGATTGCTGAGGATTTAAGCAACCTTTCGAAGGAGGGAAACTGATATGGGATACCATTATAGCGTCCTTCTTAACGAAACGATGGATGTCATGGATATTCGTCCAGATGGAGTGTATGTTGACCTCACTTTAGGAAGAGGCGGTACCTCCGAAGCCATCCTTAAAAGAATCCCGAATGGTCATCTTTATTCCTTTGATATGGATCAAGAAGCCATTGACGAAAGCAAGGAAAGACTAGAAAAGACGGGAAATAACTTCACCATCATCAAGTCCAATTTCGCTTATTTCGTTAAAGAGTTTCAAGAAAGAGGGATAACAGAAGTGGACGGAATCACCGCTGATTTAGGTGTTTCATCCCCTCAATTCGATGAAGCGGAAAGAGGCTTCTCTTACCGTGAAGACGCACCTTTGGATATGAGAATGGATAGAGAAAATCCACTCAACGCCAAGATTATCGTTAATACCTATCCATTCGAAAGACTTCTCAAAGTATTTAAGGATTATGGTGAAGACCCTTTCTCTTATCAAATTGCTAAAGAAATAGTAAAAGAAAGAGAAACGAAAGAGATTGAAACGACAGGGGAACTCGTGGAGTTAATCAAACGTGTGAAACCTGCTAGAGAATTGGCTAAAAAAGGCCATCCAGCCAAACAAATCTTCCAAGCCTTAAGAGTAGAAACAAATGATGAACTAGGAAACCTCCGCCAATTGTTAGACACTTTCGATGAAGTGCTAAAACCGGGTGGAAGAATCGCCATTATCACCTTCCAGAGCCTCGAAGATAGATTAGTTAAAGATAAGTTCCGTTCCCTATCAGTAATAGAAGGAAATCGAGACGATCTTGAGCTTAGACCAAACGAAATAAAGAAAGCCCCTTATCGACAAATATCCAAAAAGCCGATTGTAGCAGGGGAAAAAGAGCTAGAAGAGAACCATCGTTCTAAGCCAGCTAAATTAAGATGTATTGAAAAGAAAGGAGAAGACGACAATGAAAGATAAGTTAGAAAAAAGCGGACATAAGCGTGGATATTACCGCAAACAAATGCTTTTAAAAGCATCCTTGATTGTGCTTGGCTTCTTCTCGCTTTGTGCCATTCCGGTTGGCTTATCCTATCGTGTAGCAGAAGCACATGCTGAAGAATACAAGAACACGAGTCAGGTAAGTAGCAGCCAAGAAGACACTTCAGAGTCTCCTTCCGAAGAAGAAAAAACAGAAATCCCACAAGAGAGCCAAGAAAATTAAGGCTCTCTTTTTTCT
>ERZ1026780.170-NODE-170-length-57884-cov-6.016722_pt1 | contig 57884 bp, 56 predicted proteins | sample MGYA00380126_ERZ1026780 | MGnify/ENA primary metagenome ERZ1026780 (study PRJEB33269, sample SAMEA4719762) | human gut metagenome | biome: human-associated habitat; feature: organic feature; material: feces | place: Cameroon | collected 2013-10 ... | reverse complement strand
TAGGCGCCCCTTATAGGGGCTGTGCAAACCACTAGTTTACTAGTGGTTATGATTTGCTTTTTATATTTGACAGCTTGGTTAGGCTTGCAAACGATTTATTCCTCCATCTGCTTGCCGAGAAAAGACGCCGCAACCGATACGAGCTTGCGCTCTGTCTCCGACGGAAGAGAACCGTCTGAATTTAAGAGAAGTACAACGCAGCCCGAAACGTCGCCGCTGCCTATTATCGGGTAAGCTACCGCCGCTTCGCGGCTCATTCCGCTTATCGGGTAAACAGGCTCCTCATCGGCAGAGGCGGTATAGTTGGTTCTGCTTTCCATAAGTGCTTCAAGCTCCGACGATATTCTTCTCTCGAGATATTCTTTTTTTGATATTCCCGAAACGGAAATCACGTGATCACGGTCCGTTATTATAACCGGCAAGTCGGTAGCCCTGTAAAGAACCTCGGCATATTGGTCGGCAAATTCGGACAGCTCGCCTATCGGTGAGTATTTTTTAAAGATAACCTCGCCGTCAGCCGCCGTAAATATTTCGAGCGGGTCGCCCTCTCTGATGCGCATTGTTCTGCGAATTTCCTTAGGGATGACAACTCTGCCGAGATCGTCTATTCTACGCACTATTCCTGTCGCTTTCATAATCCTTGCTCCTTAAACTTTGTTGCTTTTATAGTTTTTCAAACAGTTTTAAAATTATACCGTTTGTTCTTTCGGCATAAGCCGATTCGTAATTTTTTCAAGCCTTCTCATGGCGCGGATGGCGGAATAGCGAGTGCACAGCCGTCATATATTTAACACGGAAATACGTATTAAACGGTTGACAATAAAAGTGCGGCTGTGCTAACATAATATAATTGAAAATATAAAAAAATAAATTGTTATAATGTCAAAGTTAGTCAAAACTAACACGCTGCGGAGGATTAAAATGACTCTTGATATGTTGAAAAACGGCGAAACGGCTGTAATTAAAACGGTTGGCGGTGAGGGCGCGCTGAGACTGCGATTCCTCGATATGGGGCTTATTCCGCATACGGCCGTCACTCTGCAAAAGACCGCGCCCATGGGCGACCCGATAGAAATAAGGGTCAGGGGTTATGAATTGACGCTCAGAAAAGCAGACGCGAAGCTTATAGAAGTAGAAAAAGCGTAACGCTTTTAATTCGGAAAGGTAAAGGAAGCTAAATGATATTTGCACTTGCGGGAAATCAAAACTGCGGTAAGACAACACTTTTTAATGCGTTGACAGGCTCAAATCAGCACGTCGGAAATTTTCCGGGCGTTACGGTTGACCAAAAAATGGGAAGCATAAAGGGGGCAAAAAACTGCTCCGTCGTCGACCTTCCCGGTATCTATTCGATAAGGCCGTATACACAAGAGGAGATAGTTTCGAGAGACTTTATACTCGACGGCAAGCCCGACGGAATAATCAATATAGTTGACGCCACAAATATTGAGCGAAATCTCTATCTGACCTTGCAGCTTTTGGAGCTGAACCTGCCTATGGTGTTGGCACTCAATATGATGGACGAAGTCAGGGCAAACGGCGGAACGGTCAATGTCAAAAAGCTCAGCGAGAGCCTCGGCATACCGGTAATTCCTATAAGCGCCGCAAAAAACGAAGGCGTTTCGGAGCTTGCGGATAAAATGGTATATGTCGCAAAAAATCGTGTTTTGCCGAAAAGAATAGATTTTTGCTCAGACGGACCCGTACACCGCTGCATTCACTCGGTAGCCCACGTGATAGAGGACCATGCGCGAAATATCTCGGTTCCTCCGAGATTTTGTGCCACAAAGCTCATAGAGGGCGACGAATATTTTGCCGACAAGCTCGAGCTTGACAAAAACGAACGAGAGCTTATTGAGCACAGCGTTGTGGAAATGGAACATGATACCGGCCTTGACCGCAATGCTGCGCTTGCCGATATGCGATATACGTTTATTGAAAAGGCGGTTTCCGAGTCGGTGGTTAAGTGCCGCGAGAGCCGCGAACATAAACGAAGCGTGAAAATAGATAAGATACTTACGGGAAAATACACGGCGCTGCCGGTGTTTTTCGGCGTAATGTTCCTTGTATTTTGGCTCACCTTTAACGTGATAGGCTCGCGCCTTTCCGACCTGCTGTCACTCGGTATTGACGCGCTGACGGAAATCTGCGACAGGGGGCTTACCGCATACGGCATAAATCCCATAGTACACAGCCTTATTATTGACGGTATATTCGCCGGAGTCGGAAGTGTTTTGAGCTTTTTGCCTATAATAGTTACGCTGTTTTTCTTCCTGTCAATTCTCGAAGACACGGGCTATATGGCGCGCGTAGCCTTTGTTATGGATAAGCTTCTCAGAAAAATAGGCCTTTCGGGCAGAAGCTTTGTTCCGATGCTCATAGGCTTCGGCTGCTCCGTGCCTGCGATAATGGCGACGAGGACTCTCTCGTCAGACCGTGACCGCAAAATGACTATTCTTTTGACTCCGTATATGAGCTGTTCCGCAAAAATACCGATATATGCCGTGTTTACGGCGGCATTTTTTACAAAATACCGTGCACTTGTTATGATAGGTCTTTATGCCACGGGTATACTTCTCGGCATAATTGTTGCGCTGATATTAAAAAGAACGGCCTTCCGCGGCGAACCCGTACCGTTTGTAATGGAGCTCCCGAATTACCGTATGCCCTCTCCGAAAAGCGTCTTTTTGCTGCTTTGGGAAAAGGCACGTGATTTCCTGCAGAGAGCATTCACCGTAATATTTATTGCGACGATAATAATTTGGTTCTTGCAGTCTTTTGATACAAGACTCAATGTTGTGGACGACAGCGCGGACAGCCTGCTCGCCATGATAGGTAAATTTATAGCACCGATATTTAAGCCGCTCGGCTTCGGTGATTGGCGAGCCGTAACGGCACTTATATCGGGCTTTACCGCAAAGGAAGCCGTTGTAAGCACGCTGTCTGTCCTTATGAATACGGGCACGGCGCAGCTCGGCTCGGTTCTTCCGAGCCTGTTTACGGGGCTTTCGGCTGTCAGCTTCCTTGTGTTTACCCTTTTGTATACACCGTGCGTTGCGGCTGTTGCCACCATTAAAAAGGAGCTCGGCTCGCGCATTAAAACCGTGGGCGTAGTATTTATGCAGTGCGCCGTTGCGTACATAGCGTCATTTATAGTTTACAGCGTCGGAGGCCTTTTAGTATGAATATCGCCGATATTGTGATTATCTGTATTTTGGCGGCGGCTGTGGCGGCGGCAACGGTTTATATAGTTAAACGCCGCAAAAAGGGCAAGTGTATAGGCTGCTCCGGCAATTGTGCCGCTTGCGCCGCATCGTCAAGCAACAAAAACGCTGATTTAAAAAAGCTTTGACCGGCATTATAAAAGGAGCTGTAAAAACAGGGGTTTTTACGGCTCCTTTTTTCTTTAATTCGCGTGCTTATTTCTTTTCGTAGCTCTTGCAGAAATGCGGATCCTGAATCTGCTGATTTGTGCATGAGCAGTCATGAGTTACCTCGATAACGCTTCTGTCGCAGCCGCAGCCGGCGGTGTTGTGTACGCATTCGCATACATCGCATTTTACACCCTTATTTTCCATAATGTCACCTCCCGTAAGATGATATTATATTTTGCGCAAATATAAATTCTTTATACGGCAAAGAAAAAGTAAAATTGTGTTTTCGGATAAAATTTCCAATTGATTTTTTTATACGGCGGAGCGTTCAATTCGCGGCGGTGTTTTTGATTTGCCTGCCGGCGGAATCTATTTTGTAATCGCCGTCGTATATAAGCTCGCTTACCGTAACAAACGAATAGCCTTTTTTCTCAAGCTCCGTGAGAATTCGGTCGAGCGCGTCGGGCGTGTTTTTTATATCGTTGTGAAAGAGTATAATTGAACCGCACTCGGTCTTTTCCGTTACGCGCTTTACTATTTCATCGGTGCCGAGCCCTTTCCAGTCAAGCGAATCGACGGACCATTGTATTGTTTTCATATTGAGCTTTGTCGCCGCGGTTATTGTGTCATTTGTATAATCACCCGACGGAGCACGCAAAAGAACGGGCGAAACGCCTATGGCCTTTTTTATCGATTCGTTGCAAAGCGTTATGTCGTTTATGATTTCGTCCTCGGAGAGACTCGAATACAGCTTGTGCGATGCGGAGTGATTTCCTATCTCGTGTCCGGCGGCGTAAAACGCCTTTACGCTGTCCGGATATTTTTCCGCCCATTCTCCTACAACAAAAAACGTGGCCTTGGCGTTGTGATTTTTTAGAATTTCCGTCAGCCTTTCCGTGTCGTCTGCTCCCCAAGCAGCGTCAAAGGTGACTGCGACCTTTTTTTCGTCCGTCTCAACGCAGTAAATGGGCAGAAGCCGTTTGCCCTCCTCGGCTGCGGCAGAGCTGAGTGCGCTTTTTCTGCCGTAGATTCCGAATACGGTCAGCAGCGCGGACAATGCGACAGCGGTTATCGCGGTAAGACTTCTCTTAGTCAAGATTATATATTTCAAAAAAACACCCCCTCATACTAAATGTATGAGGGGGGGCAAGGCTTTAAGACTTTATTCGGCTACCGGCTCGCTGTCTTTTTCGCGGAGCTCACGAAGCTCTTTTTCTATGGCTTCCTCCATAGACGGCTCGGTGGCTTTTCTGTTTTTGAATTTTTTGGACACCGCAATGTTGATTATGACATTTGCGAGGAACAATGCTATTCCCACCGCAAATAACGGGGATACCGAACCTGTGATGATGTTTACGCTTGTTTCGGCCGCAGCATTTAAAAAGGCGTAAACAAAGTATGCCGAAAGACCCCAAAAAACGGTGCTGAGGATATTTAATACCGTGTCGGCTTTGCTGCTGAGTGACATTGACGCTATAAGCACAACAAAGAAATTTACAACTCCGAGTGCGACAGCCAAAAACGCAAAGCCCACGCCGAGAAACATTTTTGCAAAAACACCGCCGAGTGCTTCGCCGTGCATCAGCGAGAGCGAAGCCTTTATATCAAATTCGGTCAAATAGTTAAGTATAAATGTGAGGAATGAAACACTCTCCGTCTTTTCGTAAAACGGGAAGCAGAGTGTGATTTTTACAAGCGGCACAACAAGAGCCACCAGCGGCAAAAGCGTAAAAACAAGGCGCACTATCATAAGCGGAGAGCCAACCGTGCCGTATTTGAAGTTGCTCATTTTATAATGCAGCTTTGCGAATGACGTCTCGGCCGTGTCGGCGTCATTTTCAAGCCTTTCTTCCCATTTGTAGTTGGGAATATTAACTCCGCAGTGCTTACATTCGGCGCGGAAGTCGTACCAATGAAGCTTTGCTCCGCACTTGGGACATTTTGCCATAATTCTCAATCCTTTTTATTATTTGTTTTTATAAAATCTTATAACATTCCATGAAAACGGCTTTAAAACAGCGTGTGCCGTCTTGCCGTCGACCGTGGGGGTTTCTCCGCTTACGGGGAAGACGTTTATTTTGTCGAATCCGTTGACCGCATTTTTGTCAAAGCCGCACATTTCAATATGCTCCTTGCCGGAAAAGCCTTCAAGATCCAAAAGCTTTATGCACATATCATAGCTTTCGTTCGGGTCTCTGTTTACCGCAAATACGGTAAGAGCGTTGCCGTCGTCACTTAAAACCGCCACTGAGTCCACGTCCGGAACATCGGTAAACTCCCTTGTGTCGTGCTTGCCGCAGACTGTGCTTGAGAGTAAAACGGTTCCTCTGCCGTAATTTGACGCGTGCATAAACGGATAGAATATAGTCTGCTCAAAAACTCCGCCGCCGTTTTCCGTCATAATGGGTGCAATGACGTTTACAAGCTGTGCAAGACACGCGACCTTTACTCTGTCGGCGTGCTTTAAAAGAGTTATCAGCATAAGCCCGACCAAAAGCGCGTCCTCAAAGGTGTATACGTCCTCAAGCTGGTGCGGAGCGGTACTCCACTTCTCTACCTCGTCGTCGTTTGAGTGGAACCAAACGTTCCACTCGTCAAAGGAGAGGTTGACGGTGTGTTTTGAATGCTTTCTGCCCTTTACGGAATCGCATATACAAATTACCGTTTTTATGAATTCGTCCATAGCCATGCTCTTAGCGAGGAAGCTCTGCGTGTCGCCGAGCTTGTTATCATAGTATTGATGAAGCGATATGTAATCCACGCTGTCGTAGGCTATGTCGAGGCAGGTATCCTCCCACTTGCCGAAGGTCTTCATATGATCGTTGGAGCTGCCGCAAATTACGGTTTCGATTGAGTCGTCCGTGAGCTTCATGGCCTTTGATGCCTGATCCGCCAAAAAAGCATATTCCTTCGCTTCCTTGTGACCGAGCTGCCAGCCGCCGTCCATCTCGTTTCCGAGGCACCACAGCTTTATGCCGTAAGGGCTTTCGGCACCGTTTTTGCGGCGCATATCGCTGTAATATGAGCCGGACGGATGATTGCAGTATTCAACAAGATTTCTTGCGTCGTCGGCACCGCGCAGTCCGAGGTTTACAGCCATCATACAAGCTGTGTCCGCCTTTTTGCACCACTTCATAAACTCATCGGTTCCGAAAAGATTCGGCTCGGTAACGCCCCAAGCGAGCTCAAGCTTTTTCGGCCTTTCGCTTACGGGACCCACACCGTCCTCCCACCTGTATCCGGAAACAAAGTTTCCGCCGGGGTAGCGCACTATCGGTACGCGAAGCTTTTTAACCTCGTCGATAACGTCTTTTCTGAACCCGTCTTCGTCGGCACAGGGGTGACCCGGCTCATATATTCCGCCGTAAACGGCTCTGCCGAGGTGTTCTATGAACGAACCGAAGATTCTGTCGTCAACCTTGCCTACTTTAAATTCGCCGGCAAGTGATAATTCTGCTTTTTTCATATTGTAGCTCCTGAAAAATTATTTCTTTTTGGAATTTTCCGCTGTAGTCTCGTTATTTGAGGTGTCCGCCTTTTCATATATGAATGTGCGCAGTGCCGAAACGTTTTTGTCCATATCTATCGAGAGCACGTTGCCGGCTGATTTTTTAACGCTCTTCCAGCTTCCGTCAATCGGAACCTGCATCTGAGCAAGATCGTATTTCATATATTTTACGGAGCCTTTTGCAAGACTTACAAGCTCGTCCGTGGTAAGATCCGTTTCAATCATCGGCATAACCTTTTCGGCTATCGAATAGAGTGCCGTCGGATTTGATTTTGCCTTATCTATAATTGCCGAAATGACCTTGCGCTGACGCTGCGTGCGGTAGAAGTCGCTGTCGAGATAGCGCATACGGCTGTACCAAAGAGCCTGCATACCGCTGAAGTGATTTACACCTGCGTTTGTGGTTCCGGGGAAAGCGTCTTTTTCGGCCTGAGTCATATTGTAACGCGCGTTTATGTAGTTTGCCTCTTTTTCGGTGACGTCTATGTCTACGCCGCCGAGCTCGTCGATTATAGTGGTAAACATATCAAAGTTGACGAGCATATAGTTATCTATATCGACTTTGAAATTGTATTCTATTGTGTCTACAAGCAGCTGCCTGCCGCCGTGGCTCTGCGCCGCGTTTATCTTGTTCCACTTCCAGCCCGGAATTTCAACATATGTGTCGCGGAGAATGGATGCGAGCTTTAACTGCTTGTTATTTTCGTCAATGGAAAGAATCATCATGGTGTCGGATCTTGTACTGTCGGAGCTTTCCCCCTCGCGCGCGTCAACGCCTATCAGGAGAATGTTGCGTACCGAATCCGAATGTGCGAGCTTTGAAGAATCTATGTATTCGTTCTTCTGAAGCGGAGAGTAGTTGACCTCGCCGAGCAGCTTCTTTGCCTGATGGTATGTCACTGCGGCAAAGGCGGCGCAGAGCACCAGTAAAATCAATATGACTATACCGATTATCTTGCCTGCACTGTGTCGGTGAGGCTTTTTTTCTCTCGGCTGCCTGCCGCTTGAAATATCGGTAAAGCCGTGCTCGTCGGAAACCCTTTTGGCTCTTGAATTTGCGGCTTTGTTATAGTTGTAGCTGTAAGGCTTGACCTCCGGGCTTGTGTTTATCTCTCTGTGGCGCGGAACGGGAGTCTCGTTTTCGGATTCAACGTTGTCCGATTTGTCGTTTCTCCCCGTGAAGAAATCCTCAAAATCGTCGTCACCCTTCTTGTCGGATGAGACCGCACGTCCCTCCTCCTCGCTGTCGCTGTATATATCCTCAAAACCGTCCTTTTCGGAAGAACTGTAAATATCCTCAAAATCGTTATTGCCGAATTTCTTGTCATCTGCCATAATTGACACCCTTTCACACAACAGCTTATGATACAATAAATATATTTTATCGTAAATTGCGGTTTTCCACAATCCCTTTTGATTAAAATTTTATTACAAAAAGAGTAATTTTTAATGTCAATTTAAACATTGAGGCGTGATTTGCGACTTAATGTTTAAATTTGTCTTGAAACAAGCGAAAAAACCCTGTATAATATTTTCAGATTTTTCTAAGGAGAACCACGATGCTGGGAAGGTTTGTCAAAGTGAGGGTCACAAGACCCATAGGATTCTTTGACGGCAACAGCAAGACGCAGTACCGCCTTAATTACGGTACCGTCGAAAGCGGACTTGAGCCGCACTCTCCCGTAAAGGGCGCCTTTATTATGGGCATAAATCACCCCGTAAGAAATTTTGACGGCAGGGTAATAGCCACCGTTAAAATACCTAAGACAAAAGGCGTAATTATTGTTGTGTCGCCAAAGAGTAAAAGATTTATAGTAAATGATGTGCGTGACGCACTCGCGTTTATGTACAAAAAAGGCTCCTATTCCGTAGATTGTCTTTATGAGCGCAGCTGCGGCGCGATAGTTTACCGGGAAATAGCGGGCGAAAGAAGATTTTTGCTTATCAAAAACAAGCGCAGTGCAAATTGGGGCTTCCCCAAAGGTCATGTCGAAGAGGGCGAGAGCAACGAGGATACCGCAAGACGCGAGGTTCTTGAGGAAACCGGGCTTCATATATCCATTCTTCCAGAATTTAAGAGCCGTTCGGAGTATACGATTCAGGGCAGAATAGAAAAAACGGTTATAATTTATATCGCCTCCACAAAAGATACAAGAACCGTTATTCAGCCGGAGGAAATTGAGGACTATATTTGGTTAAGCTATGATAATGCTTACAAAACTCTTAATTATGAAAATGACAAGGCTATACTCAAAAAAGCAAAGGCTTATTTGACGGAGCACTCTATCTGATTAAAAGGAGAACTATATGCTTTCTACATTTTCGCAGTACTTTATGACGCTGTCCGCGACAGAAAATCTCGCGGAAAAAATGGTGCATCTGTTCGGAGATACCATACCGTCATGGCTTACGGTGTTCATAATCTCGCTGTTCCCGATTCTTGAGAACCGCGGCGGTATGATAGCCGCAAGACTGCTCAATATGAATATGCTTCAGGCATTCATCATCTCATATCTCGGAAATCTTGTGCCGATACCGTTTATTCTTTTGTTTATCAAAAAGATATTCGAGTGGCTGAGAAAGATAAAGGGCTTTGACAAAATAATAAAGCACTTTGAAGCAAAAGCCGAAAAGAACCGCGATAAAATAAACCGCGGCAAGCAGTGGGGGCTTTTGCTGTTCGTTGCGATTCCGCTTCCCGGTACCGGCGGCTGGACGGGCGCGCTTATGGCGTCGCTTTTGGAAATACCGCCTAAAAAGGCATTTCCGATAATCGCCCTCGGCGTGCTTATAGCCGGGCTTATAATGACCACCGTGACATACGGTATAGGCTGGATAGTTTCCGGCTCATAATTCTTATATGCTTATATGATTTCAAGACCTGTTTTCGCTTCGCGGCGAGGGCGGGTCTTTTAAGTGTCAAAAATTTTTTTGATTATTTGTGAGTATTGCCTATTGATTTTTTGAAAAGCGGTTGTTAGAATTTTAACGTAGATGGTTAAACGTTTACCCACGTTGCCGTTGATTTTAGTTTATTAAATACGGAGGAATTAGTTATGGCTAACAGATTTGTTCTTAACGAGACTTCTTATCACGGTAAGGGCGCAATAGAGAGCATTGCCGACGAGGCAAAGGGCAGAGGCTTTAAAAAGGCTTTTATCTGCTCGGATCCCGATCTTCTTAAATTCGGAGTTACCAAAAAGGTTACGGATGTTCTTGATAAGGCCGGACTTGACTATGAGATATATTCCGACATCAAGGCTAATCCCACAATAGAAAACTGTCAGCACGGCGTTGAGTCGTTTAAGGCTTCGGGTGCCGATTATCTTATCGCAATCGGCGGCGGCTCCTCAATGGACACCTCTAAGGCGATTGGCATAGTTGTTGCAAATCCCGAGTTTTCAGATATCAGAAGCCTTGAGGGCGTAGCTCCCACAAAGAACAAGGCGGTTCCGATTTTTGCCGTTCCCACAACCGCAGGCACAGCTGCGGAGGTTACCATAAACTATGTTATAACCGACGCCGAGAAAAACAGAAAAATGGTGTGCGTCGATGTTCACGACATCCCGGTAGTTGCTTTTGTTGACCCGGATATGATGTCGAGTATGCCCAAGGGGCTTACTGCCGCAACCGGTATGGACGCTCTTACACACGCTATCGAGGGCTACATCACAAAGGGTGCTTGGGAGCTTTCCGATATGTTCCATTTAAAGGCAATCGAAATAATTTCGCGCGCTCTTCGAGGCGCTGTTGAAAACACCCCCGAGGGCAGAGAGGAAATGGCTCTTGGTCAGTACATAGCCGGAATGGGCTTCTCAAATGTCGGCCTCGGCATAGTTCACTCTATGGCTCATCCGCTCGGCGCGCTTTACGACACACCTCACGGTGTTGCAAATGCAATTATTCTTCCGACTGTTATGGAATATAACGCTCCGGCTACCGGCGAAAAATACAGAGATATAGCAAAGGCTATGGGCGTTAAGGGTACGGATGATATGACTCAGGAGGAGTACAGAAAGGCCGCTGTTGACGCAGTAAAACGCCTTGCTTCCGATGTAGGTATTCCCGCAGACCTTAAAGAAATCGTTAAAGAAGAGGATGTACAGTTCCTCTCGGAGTCTGCGTATGCGGATGCCTGCCGTCCCGGTAACCCCCGTGACACAAGCGTTGAAGAGATTGCAGAGCTCTATCGTTCTCTTATCTGACGCATTATTACTCAACAATAACGAAATTTTGGTTTCCTCGCTTAAGGGACGAGCTGCCGTTACGGCGGCTCGTCTCTTTTTTAACCGTGCTTTACACACGGCTTGTATTTTGATATTATATTATCGATTTAAAGGAGGCGTTCGGATTTTGGACAATGACGAAAACAAACTGAAGAAGCGCTTCGCGGAGCTGTCGCTGCGCGCCGTCGAGCAGCGAAGAACCGTAAGCTCCGATTTTTTAACGCTTGACGAGCAAAGCATTTTAGCCTCTGCACAGCTGTTTTCGAGAGCGTATCTTTACGGAGGCTATCCTCTTGCCGAACGTCGTGCGGCTCTTTTCGGCGAAAAGAGCGAGGAGGAAAAATCAGCCGAATGCGATTTTGTGTGGGTGAAAATTTCACCGGTGGCAAAAAAATTTGCCGATGAGCTCACACACCGTGATTTTCTCGGTACGCTTATGGGACTCGGTATCAAGAGGGAAACGATAGGCGATATCCTAACGGACGATAATTGCGGATATGTCTTTTGCGAAAAAAAGGTAGCGCGGTTTATAATCGAAAATCTTGACAGGGTCAAGCACACCACGGTGCGATGTGAGATTACCCTGTCGCCTCCGGACTCTGTCGGAGCCTTGCCAAAGGAGCAGACGGTTACGGTGCCGTCTCTGCGACTTGACGCGATGGTTGCCGCGGTTTATAAAATATCGCGCAGCGAGTCACAGCAGCTTTTTATGCAAAAGCTGATATTCGTAAACGGCAAAATGACCGTCAATTCATCATATATACCGAAAGAGGACGAGATAATATCGGTGCGGCACAAGGGACGGTTTGTGTTTTGCGGAAAAATCGGAGAGACAAAAAAACAGCGCCTTAAAATCTCCGTCAGAGTTTTTTGAAATACGTACAAAAAATCGGACTGTAAAAACGTGCTTTTTACAGTCCGGTATATTTTTATATTGTGATTATGAGTTCCTGTCAATCTGCTCCTGCAAATTAGGTATCAAAACCTTTTGCGTAAGCAAAAATACCGTCAGTCCGTCCTTCAATGTGCAGCCGTCATTTCCCGTATATCCGCCGGTACGGCTTACCTTGGAGCAATCGGCGTTTACGTAATAAACGTATTTAAGCGTGTCGGCGTTTCTTATGAGCTTGCCGTTTTCGTCTCGGCTGCCGTTAAATTGCCAGACGTAGTTACTGTCTCTGCCCTTTACCGAATATGCGGTTATAAGACCCTCGCGGTCGATTCCGTATTTTGCGACTACGGCGTCAACAAATTTGTTGCCCGTGTCGAAGTCAAGCTGCGAATCACCGTATTGTGCTTCATATTCCGTTGTTTCCGGGTCGGCTGCGGCCGGTGCTGTGCTTTGAGGCTTCGTGGATTCGGCCGTGGTTTTTTCGACCTTTTTTGTTGTCGTTTCAACGGGAACGGTTGTTTCGGAATATGAGACGGCGGGATTGGTATATTCATCCTGCTTTTTCTTGCCGCAGGAGCAAAGACACGCGAGCATCAGCAATATACATAGTGAAATTTTTAAGTGCTTCATAATAAATCCTTATAAAAAAGCAAGCGGTGTAACCGAAATTACACCGCTTGTCGATTGGCTTGATTATTTGCCGCCGATGATGCCGCCGATGAGACCCATTATAGCGTCGATAATAGGCTTAAGAGTCGGAAGCACGTTAGCCTCGAAGAAGCCCTTGATTGTTTCAAAGATAGAACTGAAATCCATGGATTATCTCTCCTTTTTTTAAAATTGGTTTTAGGATCCTTCCTATGTATAATATATCAAAGAATACAAAAAAAGAAAAGAACTTTTTTCGAAAAAACACTACAAAATCAAGCTGCTCGTATTGGTAAAAACTAACAAATCAGACCGGAACGTTGATTTGCCGTCTGCAATGAGGCGGATGTTTATATTGTAAGAAAGGACATTTTGTGATACAATAATATTATTACTGCCGAGGTATCGGGCAGATACGGCGGCAGAATACAAATATATTCGGGAGAGTGCTCTTATGGCTCTTAAAACAGGTGCGCTGATTATAGCAGCGGATGATAAAAAACGCGAAAAGCCCATTTATATGTGTGAGGCTTTGTCTTTGCCGCTCATTTCGTATGTGAAGTCGTATGCCGAAAAGGCAGATGCGGAAAAAACGGCAATTATATTGAAAAACGACAGCTCCGGTGTTGAAGCGATAAAGGGCGACAGCCGAGTGTTTGTATCGCCGGATGCCGAAAACGACAGTGATTTTTTACTTGCAGCCGCCGACTTTACAGACGAATTTGACTATGTATATGTTCTCTACGGAAATGTACCGCTCATGAGCGGCAGTTCTCTGAAGGCCGCACTTTCTCTCTGCGAGAACGAGGGAAATGAGGCGACCGCCGTCTTTTCAAGACAGCCTAATGGTGAGGACGTGACCGAAGCGTATGTGTTCTCTTCAAAAAAACTCATGACACTCATTAAAAACGGTGAGTCACGCTCAGCCGAGGAGCTGTTTTGCGCTTGTGATAAAAAAGCGCGGCTTCAAGCCGAGTGTCGGTGCGAAACGAGTGCCGTTTACGATATGCGTTCGCTTCACGAAATCAGCGAGGCTGTTCGCTTAAGGGAGATAGAGCATCAGCTTGACTGCGGTGTGAATATACCGTGCTTTGACGGTGTTATGATTTCCCCGAACGTAAAAATCGGCGAGGGTACGCTTATTTTGCCCGGCACGATTTTACGCGGAAGCGTAACGATAGGCAAAAACTGCACCGTAGGCCCCAATACGCTTCTTCACAATACAACTGTCGGCGATGATGCGTATTTAAACAGCGTTCAGAGCTTTGACGCAAGGATAATGAGCGGCGTAAACATAGGCCCGTTTGTTCATATCAGACCCAATTCGGTGATAGGTGAAAGAGTTCATCTCGGCAACTTCGTCGAGGTCAAAAATTCAAATATAGATACGGGAACAAAGGTTTCGCATCTTACGTATGTCGGCGACAGCGACGTGGGCAAGAGGGTAAACTTCGGCTGCGGAACGGTAACGGTCAACTATACGGGCAAGGCGAAATTCAGAACCACCATAGGCGACGATGCGTTTATAGGCTGTAACACAAATCTTGTAGCTCCCGTGACGGTCGGCGACGGCGCATATACCGCGGCAGGCTCCACAATAACAGAGGACGTTCCCGGCGATTCGCTCGGTATAGCAAGAGCGCGTCAGGTCAATAAGATAGGCTGGTGCCTAAAAGATAAATAAGGACAGGTAAACACAATAATGTTAGGCAGATTCAAAAAAACGGAAGCTGTCGGCGCACCCGAATTTTTAGTGGCAGGGCTCGGTAACCCCGAGAAAAAATATACCCTGACACGTCATAATTCGGGGTTTTTGTGCGTTGACTTTCTTGCCGAAAAGCACGGTTTTAAAATAAACAAACTCAAGTTCAAGGCGGTTATAGCCGATACGGTTATAAACTCGCACCGCTGCATTGTAATGAAGCCGCAGACCTATATGAATTTAAGCGGAGAGGCCGTAAAGGCTGCGGCAGATTTTTATAAGATACCTCCGGAAAAAATCATTGTGATTTTTGACGATATATCGCTTGACGTAGGCAGACTGAGAATACGCCGCAAGGGCTCAGACGGCGGTCATAACGGCATAAAGAGCATAATATCCTGTATAGGCAGCCAAAATTTTCCGAGAGTCAAAATCGGCTGCGGCAAAAAGCCTCATCCCGATTACGACCTTGCCGCATGGGTTCTCTCCGAATATAAAAAGGACGAGGCCCCGGAGCTTAAAAAGGCACTTGATAATGCCTGCTGTGCGGTGGAGCTTATTCTGGACGGCAAAACAGACGAAGCCATGAACAAATATAATTCCTGAAGGAGCTTTAATTCAATATGTCAGCATTTGCTGAGGTCTTAAAGGCCTCGCCCGAATATAAGACGCTCGAAACGGCGGTAAAAAGCAAGAAACTGCCTGTCGGAGTTCTCGGCGTTTCGGGAATCCATAAGGCTCATATTATAAATTCGCTCTGCGGCAATTTGGGCCGCAGGGCTCTTGTCATTATGCCCGACGAAGCGGCTGCGACGAAGCTTTGCGAGGACTTGCGTGTTTTCGGCAAGAATTCGTTTCTGTATCCGGCGAGGGATTTTTCGTTTACCGCGGCGGAAAATCGTTCCCACGAATATGAGCAGCGCCGTATAAATGCGCTCACAAATATTTTAAACGGCACCGCCGATATAGTGGTTTGCTCCGCAGAGGCGGCGGTTCAGAGAACCATTCCGCCCGAGGACTTAAAAAAGCATTCGCTTACGATAAGGCGAGGCGAGGATATTAAGCTCGGCGACATAACGAGTGTGCTTCTTTCCGCAGGCTATACGAGAGCCGATATGGTGGAGGGAGTAGGTCAGTTTTCCGTGCGCGGCGGAATACTCGACCTGTTCTCGCCCGACGACCAAAATCCCGTCAGAATAGAGTTTTGGGGCAATACGGTTGACACCATGGCTCATTTCGACATAATGTCTCAGCGAAGAACCGACAATGTTGATAAGCTGACGCTTATGCCGTCAACCGAGATAGTCTTTTCGGGCGGCGACGACTTAATGAAAAAGATTACCGCATTTTATGATACCGTAAAGGGTAAGGGAGCCAAAAAGGCTCGCGAAATGCTGCAAAAGGATATAGACAGGCTCAAAAACGGCGTGAGCTTAAGCTCTGCCGACAAGTATCTTCCGCTCGCTTACGAGGAGAATGCGACAATTTTAAGCTATGCCGATTCGCTTTTGCTTATTGTTTGTGAGAGTGCCGGAGTCAAGGAGAAGGCAAACACCGCAATAAAGCTCCAAAACGAGGATATCAAATACCTTCTTGAGGACGGCGAGCTTTGCCGCGGACTCGACGAGTTTACAATGACCTTCCCGGAGCTTACACGCGAATATGAAAAAAAGGATACTGTTTTTCTCGACGATTTTGCGCGCGGCTCGTTTGACGTGCCGGTACGCGACCTTGTCACGTTTACGGCGTCCACTCTCCCCGTATGGAACGGAAAGCTCGACATACTCTTGGACGATTTGTCTCCGCTTGTTCAAAAGGACTCGACGGTTGTGGTGATGGGAGGAACGGAAAAGGCGGCAAAAAACCTTGCCGAGGATCTCGAAAACGAGGATATTCCGGCACTTTATTTTCCGCTTGAGCCTGCCGAATTTCCGCGCGGCAGAGTTTCGGTTTTGCCCGGTGCGCTCTCGGGCGGCTTCGGCTATCCGCACGAAAAATTTTATGCCTTTACCTATGGCAGAAACGCCGTTGCGTCCAAAAAAAGGAAAAGCAGGAGCGGGTTTAAAAAGGGACAAAGCCTCCACTCGCTTGACGAGCTTAAAAAGGGCGACTATGTTGTTCATTCGCTCCACGGCATAGGCGTGTTTGACGGCATCAATAAGCTTGAGGTCGGCAAAATAACCAAGGATTATATCAAAATCAAGTATGCAAAGGGCGACGTTCTGTATGTCCCGGTAACACAGCTTGACCTTGTCTCAAAATATATAGGCCCTCACGAGGACGACGGCAGAACAGTAAAGCTGAATAAAATCGGCGGCAAGGACTGGGAAAAAACGAGAAATAAGGTTCGTGCCGCAGTCAAGGATATGGCGGATCAGCTCATAGCCCTGTATTCAAAAAGGCAAAACAGCCCCGGCTATGCATTTTCTCCGGATATAGATATGCAGAGCGATTTCGAACGGCGGTTTGAATATGACGAAACGTCCGATCAGCTCAGAGCAATCGATGAGATAAAGGGCGATATGGAAAAACCGTACCCCATGGACAGACTTCTCTGCGGTGATGTCGGCTTCGGAAAAACCGAGGTCGCGCTTCGTGCGGCTTTTAAATGCGCGGCGGACGGTAAGCAATGCGCGATACTTGTTCCCACAACAATTCTCGCGTATCAGCATTACCGCACCATACTTAAAAGATTTGACGGCTTCCCCGTTGAAATAGAGATGCTGTCACGCTTCAGATCTCCTAAGGAGCAGGAGAAAATACTTAAAAATTTGAAGCGCGGCTCGCTTGACATAATCGTAGGCACGCACCGTCTTGTTTCAAAAGATGTAAAATTTAAGGACCTCGGCCTTTTAATAGTCGATGAGGAGCAGCGCTTCGGTGTGGCTCAAAAGGAAAAGCTCAAGGAGCTGTTCCCAACGGTTGATGTTTTGACCCTGTCGGCGACGCCTATTCCGAGAACACTTAATATGGCTATGACCGGAATACGCGATATGTCCGTAATAGAGGAGGCTCCGCAGGACAGATACCCCGTTCAGACATATGTTATAGAGCATGATATGGGAATTCTCTGCGAAGCTATGGAAAAGGAGCTTCGCCGAGGCGGTCAGGTGTATTATCTCCACAATCGTGTCGAATCAATCGAAAGCACGGCGGCTAAGATAAAGGAAATGATGCCGTCGGCTCGTATAGCCGTGGCGCACGGCCGAATGGGTGAGGAGGAGCTGTCTGAAATCTGGCGTGACTTGCTTGAGGGCGACATAGACATACTTGTTTGCACCACCATTATCGAGACGGGCGTCGATGTTCCGAATTGCAATACGCTGATTATCGAGGACGCCGACAGGCTCGGGCTTGCCCAGCTTCATCAGATACGCGGAAGAGTCGGCAGAAGCACACGCAGAGCGTCGGCATATTTCACGTTTAAGCGTGGCAAGGAATTGTCGGAAATAGCGAACAGACGACTTTCGGCAATAAGGGAATATACCGAATTCGGCTCCGGCTTTAAGATTGCCATGCGTGACCTTGAAATACGCGGAGCGGGCAACGTCCTCGGTGCGCAGCAGCACGGCCATATGGAGGCGGTAGGCTACGATATGTACTTACAGCTTCTCGGTGAAGCCGTGGAGGAGGAAAAGGGCGAAAAGCCGACCTCGCGTAAAAAGGAGTGTCTCATAGATATGCAGATAGACGCTCATATTCCCGATAATTACATTAAGAATATACCACAGCGGCTTGCGGTCTATCGCAGAATTGCGGACATTAAAAATACCGAGGATGCCGAGGACGTTAAGGATGAGCTTCGCGACCGATTCGGTGAAATTCCGCAGTCGGTTCAGGGCCTTATTGATGTTTCGCTTCTTCGTAATACCGCTGCCGCAAAGGGTATATACGAAATAGGGCAAAAGGGCAATTCCGTTATCCTTTATGTGAACGATATAGATACAAATACGGTTTTGAACCTGTCCTCCATGATGCGCGGCAGAGTGTCTATAATGGATTACGGCAAAAAGCACATCGCGGTAAAGATTGCCGACGGACAGTCTCCGCTCGATACGCTCAAGGAAATATTCGGGTATATGGTGTTCTGATTATGAAGATAGCTGTTGTTTGCGACTCCTTTAAAGGGAGTCTTACGTCAAAGGATGCTTGCGCCGCGGTTAAAGACGGACTTCTTCGGTGCAACAAAAATTTTGAGGTGCTTTCTCTGCCGTTTGCCGACGGCGGAGAGGGGACCTCTCGCTGTTTTTACGATATACTCGGAGGGCAGCTTCGAAAAGCGGCGGTGCACGACCCTCTGCTTCGTGAAATCACGGCGGAATACACCGTTTTGCCCGACGGTACCGCTGTAATTGATATAGCCTCGGCAAGCGGGCTGACGCTTCTTAAAAGTAGCGAGCGCGACGCCGTGAAGGCGACGTCATTGGGAAGCGGAGAGCTGATTTGCGACGCTGCGGAGCATGGGGCAAAACATATAATTCTCGGACTCGGCGGCAGTGCTACCACGGATGCGGGGACGGGCATTTTGTATGCCCTCGGTATGCGATTCTTTTCGGAAGACGGCGTCGAGGTTTTGCCCGACGGTGAAAATATGATAAGAGTTGCGAGAGTACAACCGACTGAGAGATTTGCAAGATTTAAGGACGTAAAGCTCACTCTTGCGTGTGACGTCACAAATCCTCTGTGCGGAGAAAACGGAGCGGCTTATGTTTTTTCTCCCCAAAAGGGAGCTTTAAAGAACGATGTGAAGCTTTTGGACGACGGTCTGCGAAACATAGGTGAAATTTTTGAAAAAGCGTCCGGCAAAAAGATTATAAATCTTCCGGGAGCCGGAGCTGCCGGCGGCATAGGCGGTGGCTTATCCGCCTTTTTGAACTGTGAGCTTCAAAGCGGATTTGACGTGCTGGCAAGGGCTGCATCGCTTGAGGATAAAATACGTCGCTCCGATGCGGTTATAACGGGCGAGGGTAAGACGGACAGGCAAACCCTATTCGGCAAGCTTCCTAAGAGGGTCGCGGACATAGCCGGTAAATTCGGCGTTCCGTGTATCCTTTTGAGCGGCGACGTCGAAAACGATATTTCCGCCGAGGAGCTCGGAGTCTGCGAAATACATAAAATAAAGGAAAACGGTATAAGTCTTGAGCATTGTATGAAAAACGCCGCCTCACTCTTGTCCGGAAAAGCCTTTGCAATAGGCGAAGATTCAAAAATAATAAATAAGCAATATAGCAGAAAACAAGAGAAAATGCGAGAAAACGAGAGATAAATCATATAATCGTTAAAATATTGAAAAAACGGTGTTGACGAAATCGTTTCTTCGTGATAATATATTCGGGCAATAAAAAAGAAATAATTATTCGGAGGTTATGTTTTATGTCAACCTATATGCCTAAGGCTGCCGACATCAGCCGTAATTGGTATGTTCTTGATGCTGACGGCAAAACCCTCGGTTCCGTTGCTGCGGAGGCTGCTACGCTTCTTCGCGGCAAGCACAAGCCGACATTTGCTCCTCACGCTGACTGCGGCGATCACGTAATCGTAATCAACGCCGGCAAAATAGTTCTTACAGGCAACAAGCTTGAAAAGAAAATGTATTATCATCACACCGGTTATATCGGTAATATGAAGAAGGTTCAGTATAAGACCCTTATGGCTGAAAAGCCCGAATTTGCTCTTAAAAAGGCAGTTAAGGGTATGCTTCCCGATAACTCACTCGGCAGAAAGCAGCTTACAAGACTTCGTATCTTCAAAGACGGCGAACACACACATGAGGCTCAGAAGCCCGAAGCTAAAGAATTCTGAGAAAGGGAGGCAAAATAAATGTACGAGACTAATCCTTATTTTTACGGCACAGGCAGAAGAAAGAAGTCGGTTGCAAGAGTTCGCGTTTATGCAGGCTCAGGCAAAATAACGATAAACAATCGTGATATCGACGATTATTTCGGCCTTGAAACACTTAAACTTATAGTTCGTCAGCCTCTCGCTCTCACCGGCACAGCTGACAAATTCGACATCGTCTGCAACGTTCAGGGCGGCGGTGTAACAGGTCAGGCAGGCGCAATTCGCCACGGCCTTTCAAGAGCTCTTCTTCAGTACGACGAAAATCTTCGTCCTGCACTCAAGAAGGCCGGCTTCTTGACTCGTGACCCGAGAATGAAAGAGAGAAAGAAATACGGTCTCAAAGGCGCACGTCGCGCACCGCAGTTCTCAAAGAGATAATCGGTTACGGTTTTTCAATCAAATACTTCAAAAGCCACGGGAAATCAACGGTTTTCCGTGGCTTTTTTATATAGCGATACCGTTACGGCTTCTTTCATAGACCGAGAAAAGGATTTTGCGTTCGGTTCGCTGCGTTTTGGAATTTTCAAAAAAACCTTGACAGGTAACCGTTCGGTTGCTATAATAACAGTAACCGAACGGTTACTGCGATTTGGAAGTGATTTTATGACGGGAGATACAAAGGAGCGTATTTTGGAAACTGCGCTTGAGCTTTTTGCTCAGAGCGGATACTTGGGTACATCCATGAGCGACATTGCGGGAGAGCTCGGAATCACTAAGGGTGCCCTGTATAAGCACTATACGAGCAAGCAGGAAATACTTGACAGTATTGTGGAACGGATGAATAAAATGGATTATGAGCGCGCCGAGGAATATGAAATGCCCGAAACCGAACCGAACGGATTTGCGGAAGCCTATATGCAAACACCGATTGAAAAAATCCGCACGTACAGTATGGCGCAGTTTGACCATTGGACGAAAGAACCTTTTTCGTCAAATTTTCGTAAAATGCTGACTCTTGAGCAGTACCGCGATCCAAAGCTCGCGGGGCTTTATCACGATTATCTTGCCACCGGACCTACCGAGTATATGGCGGCGATTTTTCGCCGGCTGACGGATTCCGATGACGCCGCCATGCAGTTGGCACTTGAGTTTTACGGGCCTATGTTTCTGCTTTACAGCGTTTACGACGGAACGGACGAAAAGGAAAGCGTTGCACCGAAACTTCGCGCTCATATTGATCGATTTATTGCGAAAATCGAATCCGACTACCGAAAGCCGGGAATGTCATTATGAAAGAATCTGCGGAAAAAAAGTGGGTGTTGTGCCCGAAATGCGGAGCAAAAACCCGCCTGCAGCTCTTGCCCGAAACGGAGCTGAAAGCATTTCCTCTGTTTTGCCCGAAATGTAAGAGCGAGTGCATAATAAACGTCAAAAATTTTATTGTTGAAACAAAACAGCCGGACGCGAAGACGCAGTGCTGATCGTAAAATCCGATCTCGTGCTGCGTCTTATTTTTTTAAAGGAGGAATTTATAATGATATGCCCGCAATGCGGAAAAGAAATGAAAAATGGCTATTTATTCGGCAGCAAGGACGGCGCGTTGAGCTTTGCATCTGAAGTGCCGAGTGCTTTTGAGAACGCAAAAAACACAGTCGGCTTTGTGAAACTCACCGTGCCGAAGGTCGGCGGTCGCGTAAGAATGGAAGCCTGCCGCTGTGATGTGTGCAAAATGATAATTATTAAATACAAAGAGGAGCGATAAGAATATGAAACTCTATTTCGGAAACGGAGTAACTGCGGCTACAACCGTTATGCTTCTTGTACTGCTCGGCTTTATCGGCTATTCGGTCTTTAACCGTGCAAATATTGGGTATTGGGGACGCAGAAGTGTAATTTTGCTGATTTTCGGTCTTGTAATCTGTTGCTTTGCGGCGGCACGCGACGGCTTGGACAAAACAATTCAACACGCCATAGACGGCAGCTGCGCACCGGGGCTGTTTTCCCTTGTCAGTATAACCACCGTCGTCGGCTGTGTCGGAGCATTGTTGATTATCGTTGCCGCTGTTGCTACGCCGATTGCCAAAACGCAAAAGATGCGCGAAATATGGTTCTATGTGATGTCGGGCGGTGCGGTATTGAAAATATTGACAACGGAAATTGCACGGATTATCATCTGAAGTGAGAGGGAAAATGAAAGATTTAATTATATATGTTCACGGACAGGGCGGTTCGGCGGGAGAGGCGGAGCATTATCAAACGCTCTTCCCAAATGATGATGTTATCGGATTTGATTACCGCTCCAAAACGCCTTGGGAAGCCAAAGAAGAATTTTCGGCATTTTTTGTCGAAAAGAAAAAACAGTATAAGCATATTACTCTGATAGCAAACAGCATCGGTGCTTATTTTTCGCTGGCTTCGCTGGATAAAACGTCGGTTGACAGGGCTTATTTTATATCCCCGATAGTGGATATGGAAGCCTTGATTTGCAAGATGATACAACAGTCGAATATAACCGAAAAAGAGCTTTCGGAAAAACGGGAAATTACCGCAAAATTCGGTGAACCGCTCTCTTGGGCATATCTTTGTTATGTGCGACGGCATCCGATTGTCTGGAATGTGCCGACATCTGTTTTGTACGGCGAGTGCGATAACCTGTCATCAATGGAACGGTATCTGCATTTGCCAAACGGCACCATGCGGATTTAACCGTTATGCCCGGCGGGGAGCATTGGTTTCATACCGATAAGCAGATGCGGTTTTTAGATAATTGGCTCAGAGAACACGAAACGAAAGTTGTAAAACCAAAACAAAAAGGAATGAAAAATATGTCAGAAAAAAATATAACCATTCGTCTTGAAACCAAAGACGATTACCGCAATGTCGAAAACCTTGTGCGCGAGGCTTTTTGGAATGTCTATCGCCCGGGCTGTATGGAGCACTATGTGCTGCATTGCTATCGTGACGACCCGGCGTTTGTGCCGGAGCTTGACTTCGTGATGGAATCGGGCGGCGAGCCGATAGGGCAAATTATCTATGTGCGGTCGGAAATAGACTGTGATGACGGAAGAAAGGTGCCTATTATGACTTTCGGACCCATCGGTATCGCACCCGAGTATAAACGGCAGGGCTACGGGAAAAAGCTGCTTGACTATTCCATGGAAAAAGCCAAGGAAACAGGCGCAGGCGCACTCGCCGTTACCGGAAATATACTGTTTTACGGAAAATCCGGCTTCGTCCCTGCAAAAACAAAGGGTGTGCGCTATGCCGACGACCCGGAGGCTGACTATTTTCTCATCAAGGAGCTGATACCGGGCTTTTTGGACGGCGTTTCCGGCACTTACAAGGACCCGGAGGGGTACTTTGTTTGCGAGAAGAATCCGGAAGCTTTTGAACGTTTTGAGGCGACATTTCCGAAAAAGGAAAAGCTGAAGCTGCCGGGGCAGCTGTTCTGAGCACGCGTATCTTTATTGGCGAGGCTTGAAATGCATCGCAAGCAAAAACGGATTGTTGAAGCCGTGTTGCGGTGTTTTTCATTTGCTCGCCCGAAGCTTATACTGCAAAGAGGGTGTAAAAATAATGGCTTCGAGTATAGAATATCTGCATTTCATTTTGGAGCAGTTATCCGATTTAGACGATATTTCTTACAGACCTATGATGGGGGAATATATCATATATTATCGCGGTAAAATCATCGGCGGAATATATGATGACAGATTGCTTGTGAAGAAAACCGAATCCGCCCCAAAATATATGCCGTCGGCTGTTTGCGCACGTCCGTATGACGGAGCGAAAGAAATGCTGTTGATTGACGAGGTTGACAGCAAAGAGCACCTTACAAAGCTTTTTGAGGCAATGTACAATGAATTGCCTCCGCGATAAAAAGAGACAGCGTTTTTTATCCTGTGCGATGGCAGGCTAAAAGCGTTGTCGGGAAATTGTCTTTTATTTAACAAAAAAACTGCCTGAGCTATTGCAATTATTGTTGAAATATTATATAATCTGCTCATTGATTAAACAGAAATTAAATTTGGGGGATAACTATGAGCTGGACATTATATTGGGTGCTTTTGGCAATCGGTATTGTTATGACAGGTATATTTTTGTTCTTGCGTGTTAAAAAGGGCGGAATTTCCGCACTGTATGCCAAGGCGGCGGCGAGTCTCTGTTTTATTTCAACCGCTTTTGCCGCAACAAGCGCAAACCGCGACAATCTTCAATTCGGCCTTTGGGTGGCGTTTGGGCTTATACTCGGAATGGTCGGCGATATTTGGCTTGACTTGAAATGGATTTATTTGCAGGATAAGGATTCATATCTTTATTCCGGCTTTATCTCATTCCTTTTAGGTCACATCTGTTTTAACGTGGCGATTTATAAAAGCTACAAATTTACCGGCAAAACACTTGCTGTTTCCATAGGCGTATCGCTCCTTATAGCTCTCGGCAATATATTGACCGAAAAGCTTATGAAAAATCATTTCGGCAAGTTTAAATTCATTGTATTTCTCTATACCTTCTTCCTGGCGCTGACTATGGTTTCGGCCATTATAGCGGCAATTGCCACGGGATTTGAAAAGGTATGGGTAGTTATGGCTGTAGGCGGTATTCTCTTTACCCTTTCGGATGCGGTTCTTTCGGGTATGTATTTTGCCGAGAATAAGAATACAAAATTCAACATATTCTTAAATCACATCTTATATTATGCCGCTCAGTTTACTATGGCGGCAACAATCCTTTGCATAAAATAAAAAAATCGGTGGGAGCTTAAATTCGGTTCCCACCTTTTTTTACAGTCGCCTTTAGTTAAAAAATAACTAAGGTTTAATTATTACATTTTTAATGCTTTCAGTCCTGAAATGACTTTAAGGCGTCGATTGTGTCTTGTATCAGCTCATCAAGCGAAATGCCGAGCATATCCGCACCGCGCTGTATGACTTCACGTGAGCAGCCGGCGGCAAAATTCTTCGCCTTGAATTTTTTCTTCACTGATTTAAGCTCAAGATCCTGTACGCTGTGCGACGGGCGCATTTTTACAACGGCTCCTATAAGCCCCGTAAGCTCGTCTACGGCATAGAGAACCTTTTCCATCTCGTGCTCCGGCTTAATGTCTACCGTTATGCCGTACCCGTGGCTTGCCGTTGCGTGAATTATCTTTTCGTCAACGCCTCTTTCGCGCATTATTTCCTGTTCCTTTATGCAGTGCTCTTCGGGATACATTTCAAAGTCAAGGTCGTGCAAAAGACCTACGATTCCCCAAAAATCCCTGTCGTCGCCGTAGCCGAGCTTGTCGGCAAAATACATCATTGTTTTTTCAACCGTTTCGGCGTGCTCAAGGTGAAACGGCTCCTTGTTGTATTCCGTAAGGAGAGCATACGCTTCTTCTCTTGTCATATTTAAACACCATTTCGCGCTTTCATCGTGATTTGTAATTTGTTATATCCTTTATTACTTCGCCGGCTATTATAAGTCCGACTGTTGACGGAACAAAAGCGTTGCTGCCGGGGATTGCACGTCTTTGTGTACAATTTCTCGCCGTACCGGGAGGGCAAATGCAGTGCTCGCGGCAGCTTATCTCCGTATCCTCAATGGGTACAAGCGGCTTTTCCTTTGAATAAACTACCTTGAGCCTTTTAACTCCGCGTTTTTTCAGCTCGTATCGCATAACTCTCGCAAGCGGACAGACCGAAGTCTTATAAATATCAGTCACCTCAAATGCAGTCGGGTCCATTTTGTTGCCGGCGCCCATTGAGCAGATTATGGGAGTTTGGCTCTTTTGTGCCTGCATAACAAGCTCGATTTTGCCCGATACGGTATCTATGGCGTCAACAACATAGTCGTACTGTGAAAAATCGAATTCCGCCGATGTTTCCGGAGTGTAAAACTTCCGATGCGTTGTAACCTCGCAGTCCGGATTTATGTCCTTAATGCGTTCTTCGGCAACATCCACCTTGTATTTTCCTATTGTTGAACGCGTTGCGATTATCTGACGGTTTATATTCGTAAGGCAAACCCTGTCGTCGTCTATAAGGTCTAATTTGCCGATGCCCGATCTTGCAAGTGCCTCCACGGCATAGCCGCCGACGCCGCCTATGCCGAACACGGCAACGCGCGAATTTTGCAGCTTTTCCATGGCTTCTTTTCCGAGAAGCAGCTCGGTACGTGAAAACTGATTCAGCATAATCTCCGCCTTTGTATTATAATAAATATTTTTGCGCAACAGGCAGCGTGCTGCCTGCGATGCCGTATATGGGTTGTTTCGAATTTATTTTTATCAGATACAGTAAGAGCCGTTTGCGCCGACTGCCTTGTCGATTAAGTCCTGAATAGTGACGCTGTCGGCATATTTGTTGATAACATCGTAAAAGCCGCGCCAAAAATCAAGCGTTTCACAGTATGAGCTGCGCTCGCAATAGTTGTTTTCGTCCTGTAAACAGGCAACGGGCGACAGCGAACCCTCACAAACTCTGAGAATGTCTCCCGCAGTGCATTTTTCGGGGTCAACATTGAGCTTGTAGCCGCCGGCATTGCCGCGGAAGCTGCGTATAAGGCCGGCCTTACTCAGAATTGAAACCACCTGTTCAAGGTATTTCACCGATATATCCTGCCTTGAGGATATATCTTTAACAGAGACCGGTGCGGCATTTTGGTGGCGGCCTATATCTATCATAACGCGCAAAGCGTAGCGCCCTTTTGTTGAAATCATAACATATCCTCCCGCTTCAAAATATATCCCTATTATACTACCGATTTAGTAGGATAGTCAAGACCGAGTTTGTGTGTTAAAAAATTCCCGTTTAACAACAGAATTTAAAGAATAATGCGCAAAGCAAAGAAAATGTTATTAAGCCGGTTTTAACAAGCCGTCCTCCGACAAAAATAAATGCCGAAACGAAGAAGTAAAATTTACTGCCCCGTTTCGGCTTTTCGTATTCGTAATATGTAATTTTAAATGCTTCGAGGGCTACATATCGCCGTTTTTATCCTGCGGCTTCTCGGATCTTGCCGCACGCATACTTTGAGGCATATACGCATTTGATTTTTCTTCCGGAGCGTTGTATTTTTCGGCCTGAAAAGCGGGCTCGTTTACGTTTTCGGCAGCTTTGTTTTTACTGCCTTTTACAATATTTATAATAGGTCTGACTGCACCGAGTGCACACAGAAATATGCCGATTATCAGGTCGGTTACATATGATTTGGAAATTTCGGGCTCACTGAGAAACCTGTAAGCATTTCTCAACGACTCGGCAAAGGTGAGCGTGAAATCTATCTCGCCGTCGGCAAACCACGACTGATAAGCACTGTAAACATCCTTTGCAAGACAGCAGTACCAAGCGAGAATTATCACAAGCAAAGCCATAACCACGGAAATTACGCAGCCGAATTTGCTGAGCTTTTTAGCGAAAACCTCATATCCTTTAAACGCACATATAACGCCTATCAGTCCGCTTATTGCGGCAATATAGCCTACTTGGTACAGCAGAAAATACACAATTCCTCCCGCAAGTGAAAAAAGGAGCGCGCCTACCGTGCCTGCAAGACGATTTTCGGGAACGACCGCAGTATCGGAGCTCTCCGTATATTGTGAGAGAGGTTCGATTTCTTTTGAATTTTTCATTTCGAAATTCATCACCTTTCGGGCATCGGGTGCTTGTAGGCACCGTTTTGCCGCAGCTTTGATTTAACTTGACCTCGGCAAGGCGAACCTTACAGAGAATGCAACGATATGATTATACATAAGAATGCGAGCTTTGTCTATAAAAAGATTATTTTGTCATTTCTTACGGCAATGTTACGACGAATAAAATATAATCTTTCGCGAAATGGTATAAATACGTCGGCAGTTTGTAAGCGAATATTTTTCATACAAAGAAAAGCGGAGCAAAGCGAACTTTGCTCCGACGTGGTGCGGGTAAGAGGACTTGAACCTCCACGACCTTGCGATCATTAGAACCTGAATCTAACGCGTCTGCCTATTCCGCCATACCCGCATATTAAGTTTTCGTCCTCTAAATTTTACACGGTGAGGACTTTCCGAGGCGGAGCATTACGCTTGATCCGCAAATATAAAAACGCATTTCTGCGGTTTTACCGTTTCCGGCGTGGGCGCATTATCGGACACGGTATCTGCCGATTTGCCGCACGATATAATATATGATATTAAAAATCAAAGCCTCGTATTACCGAGAAGCACTAAAATGCGGATTTTTAATTTCCGCTGTTTATAATACCATTTAGCGGCGATGTTGTCAAACCCTTTTTATACGCGCGTAATTGACAAAACAGTCAAAGTACCTTATGATATAAACATCAAAAGGAGTTGATAAAATGGGGAGCGGTAAATTGCCCGCCGGTGAAACAAACAGCCCAAAAAGGCTTTATTATATCGATATTCTTAATATTCTGTCTTGTTTTGCCGTTTTGGTTCTCCATTGCTCCGACGGGGTTTTTGATTATCAGAAAACACGCCTTTGGTTCATATATATGTTTTTGCAGACCGTAGCTCATTTCGCTGTGCCCGTATTTATTATGATAACCGGCGCAAATTTGCTCGATTACCGCAAAAAATACGATACAAAGACGTTCTTTAAAAAACGTGCAGCGAGAACATTGATACCGTTTTTCTTTTGGCAGCTTGTTTATTTTATTCGCCCGTTTGTTTTAAAAGAGGCGACCGAGCCGTTCGGCATAAAAAAGCTTTTTGCCGCGATGTTTAATAATGAGGCAAATTATATTTTTTGGTTCTTCTACTGTATTTTTTCCATTTATATGTGCTTGCCGCTGCTGTCGTTTGCCGCGGATAAGAAAAACATCAAAACCATAGAATATGTGTGCGTTATCGGCTTTGTGTTCCTCTCGGTAGTGCCGCTTATCAATAAATTTGCTTTTCCCGTATTCAAAGAACTGACTCCGCCGATAGTGAAGGGCTATCTCGTATATGTTCTTATGGGCTGGCTTATAAAAAACAAGGATTACACCAAAAAGGCGCGTATACTTATTTATATGTCGGGTATTTTCGGAGCCGCCCTGATGTTTTTCGGAACATATATTGTCAGCGAAAAAGTCGGGAAGCTTGACGACATTTTTATGGATTACCCGTCGATAGCCTGTATGCCTATGGCAGCCGCCGTGTTTACGGCAGCGAAATATATAAAATGGGAGTGGCTTTTCAGGGTTATTCCGGAAAAATTCATAAGATCCCTGTCGTCGCTCAGCCTCGGAATATATGTTACGCATATGCTCGTTTTGTATGCGTTTGACAAGGTGACTGTTTTTGCGGAGCATCTCGTGTATTATTCGGTGTTTATGCCGTTTATAGCATATATTATATGCGCCGCACTGTCGTTCGTCATCAAAAAAATACCGATTTTAAAACATCTTATGCCTTAAAATCCTTTTTCAAAAATTCAGCTACGCCGTCATTATTGTTTTCCCCTATGACTTCATCGGCAATCTGCCGAAGCTCCGGGACAGCATTTTTGACGGCGTATTTTCTGTCTGCTCGCGAAAACAGCAGCATATCGTTTCTGTTGTCGCCGAATGCCGCGGTTTCGTCCGCTCCGACAAGAGCCATAACCTCTTTTGCGCCGTCAGCCTTGCTCGCCTTACTGCTGTATATTTCAAGAAACCAGTAGGGGGTGTATGTGTCGGCGTAAAAAGAACAGGTAACGCCGTTTATTTTCTGTGCCGAGTCATAAATCGGCTTCAGTTCGTCATATCCGTCGGAAAGACTTATAAAAACGGGGTGCATATCGTCTAAAATCTCGTATTCGGAGACTTTTTTAAATTCGCCGAAGAATTTGCCCTTCCTTTTTTCGTAAAAATCACGGTGAATGGGCAATTTGAAATCCGTGTATTCTATTGTGAATTTTCCGTCGTCGCCGTAGAAAAAGGCAAACGGCGATTTGTTCCTTTGCATAAATATTTCCGTTATCGCAAAAAAGGCGTCCTTCGGTATCTCGTGGTAGGCAACAGCTTTTTTGTTCTTTAAATCAAACAGAAAAACACCGTTCATAAGCACCGCCGGCACGGATATGTCAATATCCTTCAAAAGCTCTGCGGCAGACATTGCGCTTCTTGCGGTAGCAACGGTAAACAGCATACCGTTTTTTATAAGCTCATTTATTATTTCGACGCTGCGGCGGCTTACTTTCCCGCCGTCATTCAGGAGCGTTCCGTCCATATCCGATATATAAAGTGTTTTCATTTATCTCTCCGTTAATTTTTTAGGAAGAGTTTAGCATACGCAAAATGCATTGTCAAACCATACGGCAGGATAAAAATTTTAATTGCCTTGAATGTTAATTTATGGTAAAATTTATGTAAAATATCCGAAAGGGGTACATGAAATGACAAAAAAATCCAAAACCCTGATTTCAATATTGCTGTTTGTAGTTTTGTTCGGCGGACTTCTTTTAACCGCTACGTTTACCGATTTGCAGGTGAGCGATATCCTGACGCGGCATGCTTTGGCGTCACATTCGTATTACACTAACGACCCGTTCGGTGCCACATTTGAGAGCGTCGGCAGCGCGCCTGTTTATTTTATGCTCGCCTTCAGTATACAGATACTTTTTTGGGGCGTTCGCAGATTTTGGAAAAAACGCCCGATAAAGGATATTGTTGAAGTTATAGGCGTCATAGCGGGTACTGCGGCATATTACGCATTTTTAAGTGAGACCGTGGGCTATCTTTTACAGCACCTGAATGCGGAGAGCTACAAGGGCTCGGCTTTTTTGACGGGCGTTGCGCTGTTTTTGGCGGCGCTTTTTATGCTGCTCGGAACCCTTGCCGTAAAGAATTTCTCCGATGAATCCATAAAGAAGCTTATAAACTTTGCGTTTGCAATGATTTGCACCGTAATACTCGCAAATGCCGTGGTTGCGATAGTTAAAATCCCGTTCGGCCGTATGCGTTACCGCGCTATGAATACCGCCGGCGGTGCTTCGATAGGCGGATTTGCGAATTTCACAAGATGGTATGTGAGAAACGGTCAGATGGATAAGGCGCAAATGATGACGCTCTTCGGTACGACAGACGCGTGCAAGTCTTTCCCGAGCGGTCACACCTGCGCCGCGGGAATGAGCTACGGGCTTATAATGCTCGCGGATTCTCTCGGCATAAAGAGCAAGGGCAAAAGGGCCGCCCTTTGGATATGCCCGATACTGTTCACGGGAATTGTTGCCGTAAGCAGAATAGTAGTCGGCGCTCACTTCTTCAGCGACGTGCTTATGGGCGGTACTATTTCTTTCCTCTCGGTTATGCTTTTCCGCGAAATATTCATTTTAAAGGGTGCAAATCTCAAGGCTCTTTTTGCAAAGAGCAAAGGCTGATAAAAAATTTTTTACATTATCAAATATGGTATTGAAATTCAAAAAATATATGTTACAATGTGTTTAAACATAATAAAGGAGGTCATGTAAAATGGCATATAAGATTTCGGATGACTGCATTTCATGCGGCGCTTGTGCTGCTGAGTGTCCGGTTGAGGCTATCAGCGAAGGCGACGGCAAGTATGAAATAGATGCAGATAAGTGCATTGACTGCGGTACTTGTGCAGATACATGCCCGGTAGGCGCTCCCGCACAGGAATAATTTTAAAGAAATAAAGGTAAGCGAGGATATTTCCCCGCTTACTTTTTTTATGCCCCGAAGCTGCGGCAGAGCACATATTTTGCCTGTTTCGGCTTCGGCGGTATCGTCGGAAAAATATATTCCGCCGTTTTTCGATAAAAACATTGACTTTTTTTGATTTTCAAATTATATTTATCTCATACCAATTAGGGAGTGCATACTTTTGTGCTTCCCAACAATATCTATCGGTTGGAAAGGGGCTGCATAATTGGAAAACAAAGCAGTAATAATTGACCTTAAAAACATTTCAATAAGCTTTGACGACCAGCCTATACTAAAAGATGTGAGTCTCGAGATACACGACGGCGAATTCGTCACCTTACTCGGACCCTCGGGCTGCGGTAAAACGACGACGCTTCGTATAATAGCCGGGTTTCTCTCTCCGGACAGCGGCGATGTCGTTTTCGAAGGTAAAAAAATAAATGGTGTTCCTGCTCATAAACGACAGGTGAACACCATTTTTCAGCGTTATGCACTGTTCCCCAACCTTAACGTTGCGGACAATATCGCCTTCGGCTTAAAGCTTCAGAAGAAGTCAAAAAGTGAAATTAAAAAAACCGTTGAAGAGATGCTCTCGCTCGTAAACCTCAAGGGATTTGAAAAACGCAATGTTACATCGCTTTCCGGAGGTCAGCAGCAGCGCGTCGCTATTGCGCGCGCCCTTGCAGTTAAACCGCGCGTATTGCTTCTCGACGAACCGCTCGGCGCGCTTGACTTAAAGCTTCGCAAGGATATGCAAAGCGAGCTCAAAGCCATACAGCAGCGGCTCGGCATAACGTTTATATATGTAACGCACGACCAGGAAGAAGCTCTCTCCATGTCCGATACCATAGTGGTTATGGACGGCGGCGTTATTCAGCAGATAGGCTCGCCCACCGATATTTACAATGAACCGCAAAACGCTTTTGTTGCGGACTTCATAGGCGAGAGTAATATTGTGGACGGCATTATGCTCTCCGACTATAATGTTGAATTTCAGGGCATACGCTGCCGCTGCGTCGATAAGGGCTTCGGGCTTAACGAACCCGTAGACGTAGTTGTGCGACCGGAGGATATAGATATGGTGCCGCCCGGGGAGGGTATGCTCTCAGGCGACGTTACCTCTGTTACGTTTAAGGGCGTTCACTATGAAATAATCGTTGACATTAAAGGCTTTAAGTGGATGATACAGACCACCGAAAAGGCCGATGTCGGCGACCGTATAGGTATTTCGATAAAGCCGGACGAAATTCAGATAATGAAAAAGAGCGAATATTCGGGTCTTTACGGCGATTACAGCTCGTTCAGCGAGGAATTTGACGAGCTTTCCGACCCAAATGCCGAGCTTACGGATGAAGACGAAGTCTCCGAGATTGGAGAGTAAGCCATGAAAAAGTCTTCTCTCACCTTAAAGCTCATAAACGCTCCGTATATGATATGGGCGGTGCTTTTTATCGTTGCTCCGCTTATAATGGTAATCTACTACGCTTTTACCGACCGCAGCGGCGCATTTACCCTTGACAATATCAAGGCGCTCTCATCCTACGGAGCTATCTTCGGCAGATCTGCGTGGTATGCGGTTTTGGCTACGGTCATTTGCCTTATTCTCGCATATCCGCTCGCGTATATTATGGCAAAGAGCCGTGCGAGTGCTCAGCGAACCATAATGATGCTCATAATGCTCCCCATGTGGATGAATTTCCTTATCCGCACATATTCTTGGATAACGATTCTCTCAAACACAGGGCTTATAAACTCGCTTTTAAAGGCTGTGGGGCTGCCCACGGCGCAGCTTATCAACACTCCGGGTGCGGTAATCCTCGGAATGGTATATAACTTTTTGCCATATATGGTGCTGCCGATATACTCCGTTATGTCAAAGCTTGATAAAAGCCTTGTTGAAGCGGCACAGGATCTCGGAGCGGGTAAGCTTCAGGTGCTTAAAAAGGTCATCTTTCCGCTAAGCCTGCCCGGTGTTGTCTCCGGTATAACAATGGTGTTCGTCCCGTCGGTAAGTACCTTTTATATCAGCCAAAAGCTCGGCGGCGGAAAATTTCTGCTTATCGGAGACTCCATTGAAATGCAGTTCCAGTCAGCGTACAACTATAATCTCGGAGCGTCGCTCTCACTTGTGCTGATGCTTCTCATAATAGTATGTATGCTTATTATGAATCGCTTTGCCGATAATGAAGAGGGGGCGATGATAATATGAAAGCTCTCAAAAAAATATACATCGCTCTTATAATGCTGTTTCTTTATGCACCGATGCTCGTTATGGTGGTGTTCTCGTTTAACGCCTCAAACAGCACGAGCGTTATGTCAGGATTTTCGCTGAAATGGTATGTAGAAATGTTCCGTAACGCCACGGCTCTCACGGCTCTTCGTAACACACTTGTTTTAGCCGTTACCTCCGCTCTTATCTCGATTGTTATCGGAACGGCGGCGGCAGTCGGAATAAATGCAATGAAAAAACGGTGGCTGAGAAGTGCCGTTATGACCGTTACAAACGTACCTATGATGAATCCGGAAATAGTTACGGGTGTTTCGATGATGCTCCTTTTTGTATTTGCGGGCAAAATAGTGTCTTCGAGCAGCGTTTTGGGCTTTCCCACGCTTTTAATAGCTCACGTCACGTTTAATTTGCCTTATGTCATACTTTCCGTATTGCCGAAGCTTCGACAGACCGACCGCCATCTTTCGGAGGCGGCGCAGGACCTCGGCTGCACACCGACCTCCGCGTTTTTCAAGGTTGTGCTTCCTAATATCAAGTCCGGTATAATAACCGGCTTTATAATGGCCTTTACGCTTTCGCTTGACGACTTCATAATCAGCTATTTTGTAAGCGGCGCAAAATTCCAGACTCTTCCGATAGTCATTTTCTCAATGACAAAGAAGAAGGTAAAGCCCGATATGTATGCGTTATCGACGCTGATATTTGTATCGGTGCTTGTGCTTATGATTCTTATGAATGTGCTTCAGGCGCGCAGCGAAAAGAAGGAACGTAAAAGAGCCAAAGGCTCAGAGGGTTGAGAAAGGAACGTGAAAAATGAAAAAGATAATTTCTGTTGTATTAACATTGACCTTACTTGCGGGAATACTTATGCTTTCGGGCTGCTCGCTTAAAACCGAAAAGCTTGATACGGCCGCTCTTCTCGGAAACTATAATATCGAGGAGCTTAAGGGTACCGAAATAAATGTATATAACTGGGGCGAGTACATTTCCGACGGCGAGGGCGGAAGCGTTGACGTCATCTCCGAATTTGAAAAGCTCACGGGAATAAAGGTCAACTATAATATGTACGACAGTAACGAGGACCTTTATGCAAAGCTCAAGAGCGGCGGAGTAAATTACGACGTTATAATTCCGTCGGATTATATGGCAGAGCGTTTAAAGAACGAGGGACTCTTGCAGAAGCTTGACTATTCGGTGATAACCAATTACAAGGGTATCGGCGACGAATACAAAAACCTTTTCTTTGACGAAAACAACGAGTATACGGTAGCTTACACGGGCGGTATGGTCGGACTTATCTATAACACGACCATGGTTTCCGAAAAGCCCGACAGCTGGAGCGTTATGTGGGATCCGAAATACTCCGGCGAAATTCTCACATTCAACAATTCTCGCGACGCATTCGGTGTGGCGCAGTATCTTCTCGGCTACGATGTAAACTCGACAAATCCCGACGAATGGCGAGCTGCGGAGGAAAAGCTCAAGGAGCAAAAACCGCTGATTCAGTCATATGTTATGGATGAGGTCTTTAATAAGATGGAGGCGGGAGAGGCCGCTATGGCTCCGTATTACGCAGGAGATTACCTCACCATGAAGCAGGAAAATGACGATCTTGCATTTGTTTACCCCAAGGAGGGAACAAACAAATTTGTTGACGTAATGTGCATCCCGTCAAGCTCTAAAAATAAAGAGGCTGCGGAGCTGTTTATAAATTATATGTGCGAGCCCGAGGTGGCACTCCACAATGCCAATTATCTCGGCTATCTCTGCCCTGTTACGGCTGTTCTCAGCGACGACAGGTATGAGTACAAGGATAACGAGGTGCTCTACCCCAAGCAGGAAGTGAAAACGCAGTTCTTCCACAATCTTGACCAGGACACGCTTGACCTTCTTTCAAAGCTTTGGGAGGACCTCAAGCTCGCGTAATTCGGTTTCGGCTATACGTTAAAAATCTTAAATCGTGTTTGGCGCGTCGCAACGGCTGTGAGCCTTTGCGGCGCGTCTTTTGTATCTTATATATCGACAGTTTTTGTGCCGAACGGTTCGCTTTTTCTTGACTTATTATATAAAAAGATATAAAATATCTTAGATAGTGTATTAAAATGCGAACAGTATTACAAATGATACCGTTACACTGTCAAAAACCAATAAATTTTCTTATTTTCAAGCATGATAATCGGAAAACCAAAAATTAAAAGGAGGTGCAGAACTTTTTGAATCCTGTAACGATAGCTATAATAGCCGCAGTCGCAGCTGCAGTTGTTTTCGGAGTCGTCGGATTTGTACTCGGCGAGGTTCATCGTAAAAAGGTGGCGGAGTCTGCTATAGGCTCGGCTACGGAGGAAGCTACCAGAATTGTAAATCAGGCTGTTCAGACAGCGGAAAATAAAAAGAGAGAAGCGATTTTGGAAGCAAAGGACGAAATCCATTCGTTGAGATCCGAGGCGGAAAAGGAAAACAGAGAACGCAGAGCGGAGGTTCAGCGGCAGGAACGCAGAATAATTCAAAAAGAGGAGTCTCTCGATAAAAAGACAGAGGCTCTCGAAGCAAAAGAAGAAGCTTTAAACGAAAAGGTCAAAACGGCCGATAAAAAACTCGAAGAGGTTGAAAAAATCAAAAAGAGCCAGTTTGATATGCTCGAAAAAATTTCGGGCTATACAAAGGAACAGGCAAAAACATTGCTTTTGCAAAATCTCGATGAGGAGCTCACTCACGACAAGGCCGTTAAAATTATGGACTTTGAGCAGAGAACCAAGGATGAGCAGGACGCTCTCGCGCGTGAGATAATCTCTACCGCGATACAGCGCTGTGCCGCAGACCAGGCTGCAGAAGCCACGGTTTCGGTGGTTACTCTTCCCAATGACGAGATGAAAGGCCGCATTATCGGCCGCGAGGGCAGAAACATACGTACCCTCGAAACAATAACCGGCGTTGACCTTATAATCGACGACACACCGGAGGCCATAACCGTTTCAAGCTTTGAACCGGTTCGCCGCGAAATAGCAAGGCTCACTATCGAAAAGCTTATTTCGGACGGCAGAATACACCCTGCACGCATTGAGGAAATGTACGAAAAATCAAAGCGCGAGGTTGAGCAGACCATACGTCAGACCGGTGAACGCGCCGTAGTTGACGCAGGCGTAAACGGTATACACCCCGAGCTTGTCAAGATACTCGGCAAACTCAAATACCGCACAAGTTACGGTCAGAATGTGCTTAATCATTCGCTTGAGGTTTCCTACATAGCAGGGCTTATGGCGGCAGAGCTCGGTGCCGATGTTAAAACGGCTAAAAGAGCGGGACTTCTCCACGATATAGGCAAGGCGCTTGACCGTGAATTTGAAGGCTCTCATGTCGATTTGGGCGTTGAATACGCAAGGAAATATAAGGAAAACGAGAATGTAGTTCATGCAATTCAGGCTCACCACGGCGACGTGGAGGCGAAAACGGTTGTTGCTTGTCTCGTTCAGGCGGCGGACGCAATATCAGCCGCAAGACCCGGCGCAAGACGTGAAAATGTTCAGAACTACATCAAGCGTCTTGAAAAACTCGAAGAAATAGCAACGTCGTTTGAGGGCGTTGAGAAGTCGTTTGCAATTCAGGCAGGCCGTGAGATTCGCATAATGGTTAAGCCCGAAGTTATAAGTGACGATCAGATGACACTTGTTGCGCGCGAAGTTGTCAAAAAGATTGAGGATGAGCTTGAATATCCCGGTCAGATAAAGGTCAACATCATACGCGAAAACAGGACTGTCGATTACGCGAAATAATTTTTAAGCCCTGATGCCTTAAAGAGAAAAACTTTGAGTGTTATCGGGGCTTAGCTTTTCGAAAAAACAAACAGAAACGGTGCATTATGTCAAATACAATAAACATCCTCGCCGTGGGCGACGTCGTATCGGCGTCGGGCTGCGAAAAGCTGAGGAATTGTTTACCGAAATTTAAAAGAGAAAATAATATAGACGTGACGGTGGTAAACGGTGAAAATTCCGCTGTCGGAAACGGCATATTGCCGATGTCCGCAGACGATATTTTTACGAGCGGCGCGGATGTTGTAACCGGCGGCAATCACACCTTCAGACGTCGTGAAATATATGATGAGCTTGAGAGAAACGAGTTTCTTTTAAGACCCGCAAACTACGGAAACGAGGCTCCCGGCAGAGGCTATACGATAGTTGACAGGGGCGCATACAGGGTAGGCGTGGTAAATCTCTGCGGTACGGTGTTTATGGAGCCGCTCGAAAATCCCTTTATATGTATAGACCGTGTATTGGAGAAGCTGAAAAGAGAAACCGATATAATAATTGTCGATTTCCATGCAGAGGCGACTGCCGAAAAGCGCGCCATGGGCTTTTATCTTGACGGAAGGGCTTCGGCCGTGTTCGGAACTCACACCCATGTGCCGACGGCAGACGAGCAAATATTGCCGCACGGTACGGGATATATAACCGATATAGGTATGACCGGGCCTAAAATGTCCGTATTGGGCGTTACCCCCGAGCTTGCGATAGAAAAGATGAAAACCAATTTGCCGGTTCGCTTTCAAAATCCCGACGGTGAAGCCGAGCTTGACGGCGTTATATTCACAGTAAGCCGTGACACGGCCAAAACCGTTCGGATTCAGAGAATATCGCTTTAAAAGGAGAGTGCGACAGTGAAAAAGAAAATATTTTCTGCAATATGCCTTTTGCTTTCTGCGGTATGTATTTTTTCGGCCTGCCGCAAGGATAACGGCAACGGCAGCTCTGATGAGCAGACCGGCTCTGCCGCCTCGGGCGACAGCACTGCCTCATCGGCAAACGACCTTGTTTTGCCGTATTCCAATAATGATTCGCTGAATCCTTTTTTTGCCGTCGGCACGGAAAATATAAGCCTTACGGATTTAGCCTATGACCCGCTTTTTAAGGTCAAGGCAGACTACACCCCCGAAAACGCCATAGCCGAAAAGGGCGACGCTTCGGGCACTTCGGTTACCGTTACGCTCTCGGGTGCACGCTTTTCGGACGGTTCGTCAGTTTCGCCGCAGGACGTCGTATATTCGTTCAATAAGGCAAAGGCGTCGTCGCGCTACGGGCAGCTGCTGTCAAATATTCAGTCGGCAAAGGCGTCCGGCGGAGCTGTTACGTTTACGCTCTCTTCACCTGACCCGTATGTGCTGAATGCACTCAGCTTTCCCGTTGTAAAAAACGGCACAGCCGATAAGACGGAAAATATACCGATAGGCAGCGGCCCTTATGTGTACAGGGACGGGGTGTTTTACAAGAATGAAAATTACGGCGGCAGCGTAAATATACCCGAGATAAAGCTTTATGAAATAGAGGATTTCACCTATGCCGAAAATGCTCTCGAAATAGGCAATGTGAACTTTCTCTTCAAGGATATGAGCGACAGTGTTTATCGCCACGTCTCCGTTGACAGCAGTACGGTCAATATGAACAACCTTGTTTTTCTCGGTATTAACGACTCAAAGGGAGTCCTCTCATCGTCCGCCGTCAGAACCGCAATATATTACGCAATAGATAAAAAAGACATTGCTTCGTCGTCGTATCAGGGCTATGCAACAGCAGCTCCGCTTCTGTTCAATCCTGCGTTTTCGTTTCTTTCGGGAATTACAAACGTCAATTTCGCCGAGAGTGCAAATGCCGACAAGGCAAAGTCCATACTTACCAAAACAGGGTATAATAAATATGCAAAGGACGGCTCTCTTACAAACGGCTCACAAAATCTTAAAGTGTCGCTTCTTGTGAACAGCGAAAACAGCTTTCGCACGGCGGCGGCAAACAGTATAGCCGAAGGCCTCAGAAACATAGGTTTTTCCGTGACGGTTGATGCCGTTCCGCTTGATAAATACAACCAGAAAATCGCTTCCGGCGATTTTGACCTGTATTTAGGAGAAATCAAGCTTACCGAAAATCTTGATTTGCGCCCGTTCTTTTCGGAAAAGGGGTCTGCGTCAAAGGGTATAGACTTCTCGCTGCGTGCGGTTACCGATTACGACGCCTTTTGCGAGGGCAGTATAGGGCTTCCCGAGTTTCTTGACAGCTTCTTAAACGATATGCCGTTTGTTCCCGTTTGCTACAGGAGCGGCTTTGCGGCATATAAAAAGGGGCTAAAGCCGGATTTCTCGTATTCCTCCGATCATCTCTATGCGGGGATTTGCCGCTGGAGTTTAAGCTAAGCCGCCGTTCGGATACAATATTGTATTTGCGCGGTTTATGGTATATAATAACAACATCACAGGAAAGGAGAATATTGCGCTTTTGCAATATAAACCGATGTATGATTAAAATTGAAAATTATCTCGGCGTTATTGAGATACATCAGCATTATTTTTCGGAGCTTATCGGTCAAACCGTAACCTCGTGCTTCGGCGTTGCGGATATGGCTAACAGCGGCGCGTCACAGGGCCTTCGGTCGCTTCTTTTTAAACGTAAAAATTATCCCGACAAGGGCGTCGTCGTGCGTGCCGACGGCGGCGATCTGATAATAGACCTTCACATAATCGTCACTTACGGAGTTAATATCGGAACCATTGTCGATTCAATAACGAATAAGGTCAGGTATACCGTCGAGCAGTCAACGGGTCTCGGCGTAAAAAAAGTCAATGTGTTTGTTGACGGAATGAAAGAATAATAGGAGTGTACAAGTTTTGTTAACAGGTAAGCAGTTTAAACGCGCTTTCATTTCCGGCGCTAACAATATACTGAATCACAGAAAGGACGTTGACGCGCTCAACGTATTTCCGGTACCGGACGGCGATACCGGAACAAATATGTCAATGACCTCCTCGGCGGCAGTCAGGGAGCTTCAGGTGGTAAGCGATGACGAGGATTTGAGTGTCGTCGCGGCAAAAACCGCCGCAGCTCTTTTGAGGGGCGCAAGAGGAAACTCGGGCGTTATATTATCACTCGTTTTCAGAGGAATTTCAAACGGTTTCAAGGGTAAAAAGGAGGTAGGCGGCAAGGATCTTGCCGCAGCTCTTACTCTCGGTAAGGAGTCGGCTTATAAGGCCGTTATGAAGCCCACCGAGGGTACTATTTTAACCGTTGTACGCAAGGCGGCGGCAGCGGCGGAGGCTCTCGCCTTAGATGACTGCGGTGCTGTTCTCGACGAGGCTTACCGCGCGGCGCAGGAGGCTCTTGCCGAAACACCGGAGCTTTTACCCGTTCTCAAGGAAGCCGGTGTGGTAGACGCCGGCGGTCAGGGATTTCTCTATATACTCGACGGTATCAGAGGCTATATAAACGAGGGCAAGCTTATAGAAAGCAACGACGATGCTTCGCCCGCAAAGAGCAATGCCGAGGAAAGCAAATCAGTAGTGGCGGCGGCCTCGGGAGACATCAAATACGGCTATTGCAGCGAGTTCCTCATAACCAAATCGAAAAATCCGGAGAGCACACCGCTCAAATTAAAGGCGTATCTTGAGTCGATAGGCGACTGCGTTGTTGTGGTTGACGACGACGATATAGTAAAGGTTCACGTCCATTCAAACGAACCCGGCAATGTAATTCAGGCCGCTCTTAAAATAGGCTCGCTCATAAATATAAAAATAGACAATATGCGTTATCAGCACGCGAATGCCGATGTCGGTATGGACGCCAAAAAGGACAGTAAAGAAGAAAATTTAAGTCGTGATACCGAAATCAACGGAGTACAGCCGACCAAAGATTACGGCTTTGTCGCAGTTGCGGCAGGTGACGGTATGGCAGAGCTCTTTAAGGAGCTTGGCTGTGATGTAGTCGTTTCGGGCGGGCAAACCATGAATCCGAGTACCGATGATATTTTAAACGCCGTTGAGTCAACTCCGGCAAAGCACGTTTTTGTTTTGCCGAACAATAAAAATATTATAATGGCGGCGGAGCAAACCGTGAATCTTGCTGACAGGGGCGTCAGCGTTGTCGCAACAAAGACCGTTCCGCAGGGTGTTACCGCAATGCTCAATTTTGACGAGAGCCTTTCAAGTGAGGAGAACCATTTGAATATGGCGAAGGCGGCCGAGAGCGTTCATACGGCTCAGGTTACGTTTGCCGCACGCGACAGCGTGTTCGGCGGGCAAAAAATCAAGGAGGGTCAGTATCTCGGCATGGAGGACGGCAAAATAACCCTTGTGGAGGATGACCTTGTAAACGCCGCATACAGAGTTACACGCCGTCTTGTCAAGAAATTCGGCGGCTCGCTTATAACCGTATTTTACGGTGAGGACGCCGACGAAAACTCGGCAAATGTACTTTCGGCGCGGCTTCAGGAGCGTTTCCCCAATGTTGAGGTAAATGTCATTAACGGCGGTCAGCCGGTTTACTACTTTATTTCGTCCGTCGAATAACAGGACGTTTTCAAAAACAATTCTCGGATGTGTTCATAATGGACTTTTCAACCGAAATACAATATTTAAAGGGTGTCGGACCTGCTCGTGCCGAGGCATTTTCAAAGCTCGGCGTCGATACGGTCGGCGCCCTTTTGCGCTTTTATCCGCGCGCGTATGAGGATTGGAGCCGTGTTGTCCCCATAAGGGAAGCTCCCGTTGATACGGAATGCTGTATCCGTGCCGTTGTCAGCTACACTCCCTCTAAGGTCAGAATACCCGGAGGCAGGCTGCTTTCAAAAACAAGCGTTACGGACGGCAGAGGCATATTAAATCTTGTCTTTTTTAACAACAAGTTTATTGACAGTATGCTGAAGGAGGGCGAAGAGTATCTCTTTTTCGGCAAAATCACAGTAGATAAGCACGGCATAAGGCAAATGGTATCGCCGCTGATTTCAAAAGGAGAGGATAAGGACAGGATACGTCCCGTTTATCCGCAAACGGCAGATGTGAGCTCGAAGCTCACGGAAAAATGCACAATGCAGGCATTAAAAGGCTGCAAAGAGATACCTGATTTTATGCCGTCCGAAATACTCGCGGAAAACGGCCTTTGTTCTCTTGATTATGCAATACGCAACATCCATTTTCCGGAAAGCTTCGAGTCACTTGACAGGGCGAGAAAAAGGCTTATTTTCGACGAGCTTTTCATATTACAGCTGGGACTTTTATCCATCAAAAACCGAACAGGCGAAGAAAAAACGGATATGGTTATCAAAGAGGATTACACCGAGGAGTTTTATCACCGTCTGCCGTTTTCTCCGACAAGAGCGCAAAAAAGAGCGGCCTTTGAGGCACTGTCCGATATGAAATCGGGTGAGCCGATGAACCGTCTGCTTCAGGGCGACGTCGGCTCCGGTAAAACCCTTGTGGCGGCGGCACTTATATATAACGCGGCTAAAAACGGTATGCAGAGCGCGTTTATGGCTCCTACGGAGGTTCTTGCGGAACAGCATTTCAGAACACTCTCAAAAATATTTGACGGTACCGATATAAAGCTTGTGCTATTGACCGGAAGCAGCACGGCTAAGGAAAAAAGAGAGATAAAAAAAGAGATACGCGACGGCTCTGCGAAGCTTGTCATAGGAACGCACGCGATTATACAGGGCGACGTTGAGTTTTGTCGCCTCGGATTAGCCGTCACCGATGAGCAGCACAGATTCGGGGTGGCACAGCGGGCATCGCTTTCCCAAAAGGGAGAAAATCCAAACATTCTCGTTATGTCGGCTACGCCCATACCGAGAACGCTCGGGCTCATAATTTACGGCGACCTTTCGGTGTCGGTGCTCGACGAGCTGCCGCCGGGCAGGCAAAAAACCGAAACATATTGTGTGTCTCAGGCTCTGCATGAGAGAATATACAAATTCATAAAGAAGCATCTTGATAGGGGCTTTCAGGCATATATCGTCTGTCCGCTTGTCGAGGAGGGCGACAGTGACCTGATACCTGCACAGGAGTATTACAAGCTTTTACAAAATACAGCATTCAGGGGTTACAGGCTCGGACTTTTGCACGGTCAAATGAAGCCCAAGGAAAAGGACAATATAATGCGCGATTTTGAGAGCGGCAAAATACAGCTTCTTGTGTCCACCGTGGTTATCGAGGTAGGTGTGGACGTGCCGAATGCCGTGGTTATGGTCATCGAAAATGCCGAGCGATTCGGACTTTCGCAGCTTCACCAGCTTCGCGGCAGAGTCGGCAGGGGAAGCGCGCCCTCCACGTGTATTTTGGTGTCGGATGCACAAAACGATGAGGCAAAACGCAGATTTGATATAATGTGCAAGACTACCGACGGATTTTTAATAGCGGATGAGGACCTTAAAATGCGCGGCCCCGGAGACTTCTTCGGCTCGAAGCAGCACGGCTTGCCGTCGCTGCGGATTGCGGATATTCTGACGGACACAGGAACGCTTAACGAAGCGCAAAAGAGTGCTCAGATGATAATTGCGACCGACAGCGGATTGCTTCTTCCCGAGCACAAAGGCATAAAACGCCAAATAGATAAGATGTTCGGCAACGGGTACATAAAAGCGTAAGGTTGAAATTTGTCGCATTGTATGGTAAAATAACTTTTACTATTTTATTGTGAGGCTGTTATGTTTTTTGAAAAGCTTTACAACTTAATATATGACATAGGCTTTACGGCAGGCTCCGGATTTGTGAAATTCGGGAAATGGTTGTCGAGGGGGCTTTCGCGTCCCGTAAAAACAGTCGGAGCGGTATTTTTTGCCGTGTTTCTTGTGATTGACAAATTTATACTCAATACATTCAAAACCGTAAGAGCGGAATTTAAGCTCCTTATGGCAGATATAAAAAGAGTCAGCTCAGGCTTAAATTCCCTTGTCCATACAGACAGAAAATCCGCCGAAAAAAAGCTGCGTATTTATATAAAAAAGGCATTTTCGAGGCATGGTATAGTGTTTACCTTTGCTGTAAATTTGCTTGTCCCGATTCTTTGTCTCGGAGTGCTTTGCTCCACGATAGGCTATTGGAACAAAGCCACGCTTGCTCTTGAGATAAAATATAACGGCTCCGTAATAGGTTATGCCAAAAACGAGTCGGAATATCTCGACGCCGAGCAGCAGGCCAAAACAAGGCTTAAAACCGCTGCGTCTGCCTCCGGTAAGGAGCAGGAGCTTATTAAGCCTGCGCAGTATCAGCTCAAGGTCGTAAATAAGACCGACCTTACCGATTCCTCGTCAATGTGCGATAAGCTCATAGAAAATTCAGACAGCAATATCACCAATGCCTGCGGCATATATATTAACGGCGATTTCTTGTGTGCCGTTAAAAATGAGACGGACGCTACAAGCGTTTTCGATAAGATACTCAGCGATTATAAAATAGACGACCCCAACGCGGCAAAGAGCTTCGTTGAAAACATAACATATGAGCAGGGGCTTTATCCCGATAATGAGGCCACGGTTTGGGACGCGGAAAAGCTATCCGCCAAGCTCAAATCAAAAAAGAGCGAAGCGGTGTACTACACGGTAAAGGACGGAGATACCGTTTCGGGAATCGCTTCAGCAAACGGGCTCACCGTTTCCGAATTGATGCAGCTGAATCCGGGCCTTTCAGAGACGATTCGTTCCGGCGACAAGCTGCTTATTTCGAGTGAGGTAAACTATGTCAGAGTGCAGGTCACAAAGACCGAAACTCATAACGAAACAATAGCCTATACAAGCACAAACGTCAATAATGCCAATCTCTATACAGGCACCAAAAAGGTTACAACAAAGGGTGTGAACGGAGTTCAGCAGGTTACGGAGCTTGTAACCTATATTGACGGTACGCGTGTTTCATCGAAAGAGGTTTCAAGAGTGACTCTTTCGGAGCCTGTAAACGAGGTTATACAGATAGGCACAAAGGCGCCGATCACCGGAAATGGCAGCTCAGGCGGCAAGGTTATTACAACAGGCGGCAGATTCGTTTGGCCGGCAATAGGCGCAACGTCCATTTCTTCGGGCTACGGCGGAGCAAGGCGTCACGGCGGTATAGATATAGTAAAGCCGGGCGGCGGAAGCACCGGTCTTACAATAGTAGCGGCGGCTTCGGGAACCGTAACCACGGCAACATATCATCCGAGCTGGGGCTATTATATCGTTATAAGTCACGGCAACGGCCTTTCAACGCTCTATGCACACACCTTACCCGGTTCGTTTAAGGTGCGCGTCGGTCAAAAGGTTTCGGCAGGTCAGCCTATTGCGAATATAGGCTCCTCGGGTAACGTAACCGGACCGCATCTTCACTTTGAGGTCTATGTAAACGGCAGACGAACAAATCCCATGCCGTATCTCGGAAGATAACAAATAAACAGTAAAAGCACGTTTGAGCAATAACTCAAACGTGCTTTTTTGCTTTATAATCAAAATTCAAATCAAACCGAAATGCGCAAACGCTTTGTATAGACCGTCATCCGTGATGTCGGCGGTTATATACGAGGCTAAGCGCTTGAGCTCGTCACAGGCATTTCCCATTGCAACGCCCGTGTTTACGCTCTTGAACATTTCGACATCGTTTTCCGCGTCGCCGAATGCGAATGCGTCGTTTATATCTCCGCCGCAGCAATCGAGATATTCTTTGATTCCGCTTGCTTTGTTGACTCCGCGCTCCGAAATCTCGCCGCTTGTATTGCCGAGATTGCCGAAGCTGTATCCGACAATATAGAATTCATCGCCTATATTCTTTTGCAGCTCGGAAAAATCAACACCTGAATCGTAATATATCAGCTTTTCAATATCGCTCCTGCCTCCGGCGTTATCATCAATTACCGTTTCTCCGAAGAGCGTCAGTAAATCCTCCTTGGTGTATCCAAGCTTATTAAAGAGCGAAAGCGTGCGGTCGACGCACCATTTTTTGGATACGAGAAAGCTCTGTGTTTGCAGATAATATGCGGTGTTGCTGTTCTCGAAGTAGTCGGTCAGCTTTTTGAGACTGCTTTGACTTATAAAGTGATGAGCCGCCACCTTGCCGTCGTTTATAACCATAGCTCCGCCCGATAAAATCAAACCGTCAAAGGGAATCTCCTTTAATAGCCACGGATAAACCTGCGAGAGCTGTCTGCCGGTGCAGATTACGAGCTTGTGACCGTTTTCGTGAGCTTTTTTCAGCGCCTCCAACGCCGACGAGGGCATAACGCCGTCAAAACCTACGAGCGTGCCGTCTATGTCAAGAAAAAGATATTTGGTATTCATCAGCCTAAAATTTCCTTGAGTATTTTTTGAACCTCTTGAGCCGGTGCCTTGCCCTTGAGGGCGCGCATTGCCTGACCCATGATGTACCCCATTGCCTGGGTTTTGCCCCCCTTATACTCGCTTACGCTCTTTTCGTTGTCGGCTATTACCTGCTCAATTACGGGGCGAATGGCCGAAAGGTCGGTGACAAGACCGAGGTTGTTTTCTTCAACATATTTTTCGGGCTCGACATCCTCGGTGAATATTTTTTCGAATACCGATTTTGCCGTGCCGCGGTTGATTTTGCCGGCCTTTATCATATTTATGAGCTTGCCGAGCGAATCGGGATTAAACGACATATTTTCTGACAGGGTGCCGGTGTCATTGAGCATTTTCATAAGCTCGCCCATTATCCAGTTTGCCGCGTCCTTGGGCGAATTGCAGATTTCAACGGTATGCTCAAAGAGCTTTACGAGATTTACGTCCGAGGTTATGATTCCGGTGTCGTATTCGGGAAGACCGAACTGTGACATATAGCGTGCCTTTTTTGCTTCCGGAAGCTCGGGCAGAGTGCTTTTGACATTTTCTATATATTCGTCCGAGATTTCAATCGGCGGAAGGTCGGGCTCGGGGAAGTATTTATAATCCTGAGCGTCCTCCTTGGAACGCATTGCATAGCTGTAACCCTTGTTATCGTCCCAACGGCGCGTTTCCTGCATTACCTTTTCGCCGTCCTCAAGAAGCTCGATTTGTCTTTCGGCCTCATACTCGATAGCCCTCGCTATTGCTCTGAAGGAGTTGAGGTTTTTCATCTCGGTACGTGTTCCGAATTCCTTTTGTCCCTTTGGGCGAACCGAAAGGTTTACGTCCGCCCTTAAAGAGCCCTCCTGCATCTTGCAGTCCGAAACACCGATGTACTGAAGAATTGAGCGCAGCTCCGTAAGATACGAGAGCACCTCCTCGGCACTTCTGAAATCCGGCTCAGAAACAATTTCAAGCAGCGGCACGCCGCAGCGGTTGTAGTCTACAAGAGTACAATCCTCAAATTCGTCGTGGACGAGCTTGCCTGCATCCTCCTCCATGTGAATTTCGTGAATTCCTATCTTTTTGGGGTTGCCGTCCTTATCCTTGACCTCTATAAAACCGTTGCGGCAGATAGGCAGATAAAGCTGCGATATCTGATACGCTTTCGGCAGGTCGGGGTAAAAATAGTTTTTTCTGTCAAATTTGTTGTGCTGAGTTATTGTGCAGTTTGTTGCTATACCGGTTTTCACGGCAAACTCCACAACTCTTTTGTTGAGAAGCGGGAGAGTTCCGGGCATACCGGAGCAAATTTCGCAGACATGAGTGTTCGGCTCGCCGCCGAACTCGGTGGAACAGCCGCAAAAGATTTTTGTCTTGGTGGCAAGCTCCGTGTGGACTTCAAGTCCCATAACTATTTCCCATTCCATAAAGCTTTACCTCCTTAACCTAAATCCGGCAGCTTCTTGTGAAAGTCGGTGACGTTTTCAAATGCCTTTGCGGCACTCATAATTTCCGCCTCTTCAAACGGCTTGCCTATTATCTGCATACCTATCGGCATATTGTCTTTGTCAAATCCGCAGGGTACGGACATTGACGGCATACCGGCTATGTTTATCATAACCGTGTATATGTCGCCGAGGTACATTTTAAGCGGGTCGGAAAGGCTTTCGCCTATTTTAAGCGCCGTAGTGGGAGCTACGGGGCCTAAGAGCATATCATATTTTTTGAAGGCGTCGTAAAAGGCGTTCTGTATAAGCTTTTTAGCCTTAAGAGCCTTATTGTAGTATGCGTCGTAATAGCCGGAGCTTAAAACGAAGTTGCCGAGCATTATGCGGCGCTTAACCTCCATTCCGAAGCCCTCGGAACGCGATTTTATATATGTTTCGAGAAGTGTATCGGCGTCGGGGCTTGAATAGCCGTATTTTATGCCGTCATATCTCGAGAGGTTTGAGCAAGCCTCGGCACAGGCTATGATGTAATATGCGGGTATTGCATATTTTACTATCGGCATCTTAAAGGTTTCAACCGAAGCACCGTTTGCACGGAAGATATCGGCAGCGGCAAGAACCGCGTCCTTTACGTCGGGCGAAATGCCCTCGCCGAGATAATCTTCGGGAATACCGATTTTTTTGCCGCCGACGTCGCCTTTGACGGCTTTATCGAAGTCAAATTTCGGATAGACCATGGAGGTGCCGTCTTTTTCGTCCTTGCCCTGGATTACGGAAAAAAGAGCGGCGCAGTCGTCAACCGTTTTACCCATAGGGCCTATCTGGTCGAGAGACGACGCATAAGCTACAAGCCCGTAACGCGAAACCGCACCGTAAGTCGGCTTGAGACCCGAAACGCCGCAGAAGGAGCAGGGCTGACGGATAGAGCCGCCGGTGTCGGAGCCGAGAGCCACGGGAGAGAGTCTTGCTGCCACCGCGGCCGCCGCGCCGCCCGAGCTTCCGCCCGGAACCTTGTCTGTATCCCACGGGTTATGTGTGACTCCCGTTGCCGAGGTTTCGGTTGTGCTGCCCATGGCAAATTCGTCCATATTGAGCTTGCCTATTATTACCATTCCCTCGTCATTCAGACGGTTCACAACCGTTGCGTTGTATGTGGGAATGAAGTTTTCGAGTATCTTGGAGGAGCAGGTTGTAAGAATGTCCTTGGTGCAGATGTTATCTTTAATGCCTATCGGTACGCCTGCGAGCCTGCCGTTATATTTACCGCTGTCAATTCCCTTTTGCACTTTCTCGGCTCTTTCATAAGCCTCTTTTTTGCAGAGGGTGTTATAGCAGTGGTATTTTCCGTCGTATTCGTCTATTGCCGCAAAAAATGCGTCAACTGCGTCTTTTACGGTTATTTCTTTATTTTTTACGGCGTTTGATATTTCAAGAGCCGTCATTTCGCAAATATTCATAGTTTACCTCACTCAACCGTTTTATGAACGACAAAGCAGCCGTCGCGACTTTGCGGAGCGTTTTTCAAAATATTTTCCGTATCGGCGCCGTTTGTAACTGTGTCGTCACGCATAACGTTTGCGACCGGGAAAGAGTGGGAAGCCGGCTCAACACCGTCCGTGTCAAGCTCATTGAGAGTGTCGATGTATGAGAGTATGCTCTGCAAATCCTTTTCCGAAGCGGAGCGCTCTTCCTCGCTCAGGTGTATTCTGCCGAGCTTTTCGAGGTATTCGACAAGGCTTCTGTCTATCGTCATAAGATCACTTTCTTTCGATTAGTATGTCGGTTATTTTTCGGGCACGGGGCGGCGAAGCTTTATGTGAACCTCGCGCAGCTGTTGCTCCGAAACGGTATTGGGCGCACCGAGAAGAAGATCCTGAGCGTTTGAATTCATCGGGAAAGCTATAACCTCCCTGATGTTTTCTTCGTCCTTTAAGAGCATTATCATTCTGTCAACACCGGGAGCCATACCTGCGTGAGGCGGTGCTCCGTAGTGGAATGCGCGGAACAGTGCTCCGAAACGCTTTTCGACCTCATCGGCTGTGTAGCCTGCAAGCTCAAATGCTTTTATCATAATGTCGGGACGATGATTTCTGACCGCGCCCGAGGACAACTCAACACCGTTGCAGACTATATCGTACTGATAAGCCTTTATTGTCAGCGGATCCTGATTTTCGAGAGCGTCCATACCGCCCTGAGGCATTGAGAACGGGTTGTGAGTGAAGTCGAGCTTGCCCTCGTCCGTCTTTTCATACATCGGGAAGTCTGTTATGAAGCACATATCGAAACGGTTCTTGTCTATAAGCTCAAGTCTCTCGCCGAGAGCCGTTCTTATTTGACCCGCAAGAAGATTTACAACCTTGATGTTGTCGCTTATAAAGAAGAGCGTGTCGTCAGTCTTGAGGTTAAGCATGCTGTTAAGCTCCGCCTTCTTTTCGGGAACAAGGAATTTGTCGATGGGGCCCTTGAAGGAGCCGTCCGGAAGCACGGTAAGGTAACCGAGACCCTTCATTCCTATCGAGAGAGCATATTCGAGGAGCTTTTCAAAGAAGCCCTTGCTCTTTTTGCCGCAGCCGGGAGCCACGATTCCTCTGACGGGCTTGCCCTTGAAGGGCTTAAAGTCAACGTCCGAGAAAAACTCGGTGAGGTCGCAAATCTCAAGCGGATTGCGAAGATCCGGCTTGTCGGTGCCGTATTTCAGCATGGCTTCCTCGAACGGTATTTTTATGAACGGAGCGGGGCTTACCTTTTTGCCGCCTCCGAATTTTGTGAATGTGTCATAGAGAACCTCTTCGGCTACGGCGAAAACATCCTCTTGTGTGGCAAAGGCCATTTCAAAGTCAAGCTGATAGAACTCTCCCGGGGAACGGTCGGCTCTTGCGTCCTCGTCGCGGAAGCAGGGAGCTATTTGGAAATACCTGTCGAAGCCCGAAGCCATAAGCAGCTGTTTAAACTGCTGCGGAGCCTGCGGCAGAGCATAGAATTTGCCCTCGTGCTTTCTTGAGGGAATTATATAGTCTCTTGCGCCTTCGGGAGAAGAGCAGGTGAGTATCGGAGTGTTTATTTCCGGGAAGCCGAGGCTTTCCATCTTCTTGCGGAGATAGCTTACTACCTCGGAGCGGAACAGAATATTGTCGTGAACCTTTTTGTTTCTGAGGTCGAGGAAACGGTAAGTGAGTCTTACGTCCTCTCTTGTGTCGGTTGAGGTCTCAACATCAAAGGGGAGTGTTTCGGAGCATGGGCCGAGAATTTCGACCTCGTTTACACGCACCTCAAGCTCGCCTGTGGCAATCTTTTTGTTAACGGTGTCCTCGTCGCGCTTTACGACTTTTCCCGTAACCGAGATAACGCTTTCCTTTTTTACGCCCTCTAAAAGCTCGTCGTTGTTTATTACTATTTGGGTAACGCCGTATTGGTCGCGAAGGTCGATGAAAGCGACTCCGCCGTGATCGCGAATGGTGTCTACCCATCCTGCAAGGCTGACGGTTTTGTTTAAATCGTCAAAGGTAAGCTCGTTGCAGTTGTGTGTTCTGTAAGCCATTGATTTATACATCCTTCCGAGATTTTTGCAGCGTTGCCGCAACGGACACCGTACTGCATAAAAAACCTAATTATACAGTATCGTATTATATCATAATGTTCGGATAATGTATAGTATTTAATTACATAATATTGTAACAAATATTATGATTTTTGAATTGAAAAAGCTTATGCAATATGATACAATACGAACGTATATGTTTATGTGCTTTTAAAGTGCTTCATCTGACACGGAGGTTTAAAACGATGAATTCAAATAAAAAGATAGTCATAGCCGCCATCGTTATGCTGCTTGCCGTATTTTGCGTAATGTCAGCCTGCAAAAAGAACATCGCAAATTCCGGCGACGGCGAGGTTGTGGTAGTTACGGATGAAAACGGTGTGCCGATAACCGACGAAAACGGCGAGGCGGTAACCGTTGTGCTTGACACCACCATAGTTGATGTAACAAACGAAAACGGCGAGCTTGTCTATGATGAGGACGGTAATGTAAAGACCTCCGTTGTCTATATTTCAAAGGAAGTCGGCATCCCCGTTACGGACGAGAACGGCAAGGCGGTTACCAATGCGCGCGGCGAGGTGCAGACCACAATGATAATCGTGCCGCCTACCACGGGCGGACCCGTCGTTACCGAGCTTCCCGTAACCGACGGAAACGGGAATATCGTTACAAAGCCGGGCGGCGAAACGGTCACATACACCATGACCTATACGACCTCCCCCGCAACGCCGGGCGACAACAGCGCAAACTGGGGCTCAAGCTACGGCGGAAGCGGCAATGATTCGTTTAACGATACCGCCAAAACTCCCGACGGAGGCTTTGTTGCCGTGGTTCAGGCAAATTCCGACGACGGCAGCCTTAAAAATCTTTCGGTTAAGAGCACTCCGGCAGCTGTCGTGATTAAATACGACAAGGACGGCAGACTGCAATGGCAGAAATATCTCCCGTCAAATAACGGCATAATATTGTCGTCCGTCGATACCGATTCTTCCGGCAATATAATAGCGGCAGGCTACTCAAAATCCACCGATCTCGGCGTGCAGAGCTACGGCGATTACGATGCTGTTATATATAAGCTCAACTCCTCGGGCGATATACAATGGGTACGCTCCTTCGGCGGAAGTAAAACGGACGGCTTTTATTCCGTCAGTGCTTCTCCGGACGGCTCATATGTAGCGGCAGGTATTACGTTTTCATCGGACGGTAACGCGACGGAAGCGGGTGCCGTAGGCTCTTCTAAGGCAATCATAGTAAAATACTCTTCGTCCGGCGACGTGATTTTCGTTCGCTCCTTCGGCGGAAACGGCGACACCTTCAACGATGTAAAAACCGCCTCCGACGGCAGTATATATGCGGTCGGAGCGTTCCAGTCGGGTGCTTTGTTCCGAAGTCGCGGCAGAGCCGATGCAGGCGTAGTAAAGCTAAGCTCCGGCGGCGATACGCTGTGGGTCAAGCAGTACGGCGGTAGCGGCATAGACAATTTTGTGTCGGTAACACCCGCCAATGACGGCGGATGCGTTATAGCAGGCAAGAGCAATTCCTCGGACGGCGACATAGCGTCACTCGGTAACGCAGGCTCCTTTGACGCGGTAGTCGTGAAATATAACGGTGACGGCTCATTCGGTTGGCATACTGCCGTAAAGGGCTATTTTGACGAGGAATTTAATGCCATAGAAGCTACTAACGACGGTTATGTTGCGGTGGGAAGCTCATGCTCAAGCAACCGTGACCTCAAGGCGGTAGGAAACCGCGGAGGCTCCGATGCTCTCGTCGTGACCTTCTCTAACGGCGGCTCGCTCAAGAGCATACAGAGCTACGGCGGCAGTCGTGACGACTCGTTCGGCGGCGTATGCGTGCTCTCCGACGGTCAGATAATAGCCTGCGGCTCCACATACTCCGACAACGGCGACCTGATAGGCTCAAAATACCTCAGCAACGGCTCCGCAAGCATGGGTATGATAGCAAGATTTAAGTAAAGGACTTTTGGTTGATGAAAAATTATCCCGGCTATTTGCCTCAGAGCCACAGAATACTTTGGCTTTTAATTCGCGTCGCTTTGATGCTTTGGGGAATTTACGGTATTTTCCACGGCTCCGTGGTGGAATTTCTCGAAGCGATATTTGCAATTCTTTTTACGCATCTTTGGGACTATTTTCAGGTGTTCGGCGGCAGATCGTTTATTATAAGAATCGGCTACGAAAATCAGACAATGCTCAACGTGTTCATGTTTGTTTGCGTTGTAATAGGCTCTACTCTTAATAACAGAACCGATTTCGGCAGCTTCGACATAGTAACGCACACCTGCTCCGGCTTTATTTCGGCATGGTTCGGCTATGACTTTGCGGTGCTTATGCAGGAGAAAAATTATTCAAAGCTTTCTCCGGCTCTCGCGGCGATGTTCGGCCTTTGCTTCTCACTCGGCATTGACGTCGGCTGGGAGATATACGAATTTACCATGGACCGCCTTTACGGGCTTTCGCTTCAGTGCTCTTCGCCGACAACGGATTACGGCCTTATAGACACAATGGGCGACTTTATATGTGCCGCAAGCGGAGCGCTTGTGGGGATGTTCGCCGTGGCGTTTTACAGGAACGGCGTTATCGGTAAAAATAAAAAAGAGGTTCGCGCAAGGCTTATGAGAGAAAAAGAAGAGGAAAAGCTCAAAAGACAGCTTCTCGACGAATATCTCAAAGCACATAATGATAACAATATCTGATTTAACGGAGGTTCGACGATTGAAAAAAGCTGTAATTTTGCTTATAACAGTTCTTACGGCGACATTGGCATTTTCGTCGTGCAATAAAAAAAGCTCCGTTTCGGTGAACGGCGTATCCGTTTCCGAGGGCGTTTATAATTACTATTATGATATAGAAAAGAATTCCGATGAGGACAAGTCTCAGCAGGAGGTTTCCGACGCCGCGCTGTCCGATGTTGCAGCCTATGTTGCGGTAAATTCGGAGTTTAAAAACCGTGCTCTCTCGCTTTCGTCCGAGGATAAAAACGAGATTTCGCAAAATGTCAACAATTATTGGCACGTCTTTTCCGTATACTACAATACCATCGGCGTGTCCAAGCAGGATCTCCAAAAAATAGAAGAGAGCAAAAAATACAAGGATGCCGTAATGGCGGATTATTATTCGGAAAACGGCGACGAGCCTGTTACCGACGATGAACTGCGTTCGTATTTTTCCGAGAATTTTATTGCCTTTAAGGCCGTAACGGGCTATCTCCCGTCGGGAAGCGATACCGATGAGCTTGAAAAGCAGGCACTTTTGCAGAATTTTACGCAGTACGCGGGTGCCGTTAATGACGGTGCGAGCATAGATGAGGTCGGAGCGGCTCTCGAAAACGTTAACACCGATTCCGATACCGTTGTAATAGGAAAAAACGACACCTCGTATCCGGACGGCTTTTTTGACAGCGTTTCCGCCATAGAACCGGGCAAGACGGGTGCGTTTATCGCAGGCGACTATGTTTATATTGTCAGTCGTGAGGACGTAAGCGGAAACGACAATCTGTTTTCGACCTATCGCATTAAATGCCTTAAGGAATTTCGCGGTGAGGAATTCGATAAAAAGCTCTCGGAGATTTCAAAGGCTTATAAAGCGGTGAAAAAGTAAAAAGCTTATACGGCATATATTTAAAAGACCGATTCGCTCTGACGAATCGGTCTTTTTATGCGCTTGTGAATTTGATTTTAAACTCTCTTGAGCATTTTTTGAATCTCTTCTTTTGAGAAATGATATTTTTTGTGGCAGAAGTTGCAGACAACCTCTGTGGTTTCATCCTCAGCCATCTCTGATAGACCGCTTTTTCCTGTGGCAATCAGAGCTCTTTCAACCCGTTCGCGCGAACAATTACAGCGGTAAGCCGTAGATGTCTCATCAAGCATTTGCAGGTTGAATTTTGAGAGTGCTTTTCTGCAAATATCCTCAGGGGTGAGTGAGTCGGAAAGCATTTTTGTGACGGGCGGCAGGTCTTTTATGCTCTCTTCAACTCTTTCTATTATCGTGTCGTCAGCCGTTGGGAGCAACTGTATCATAAATCCGCCGGCGCATATTATTTCGCCGTTGTCATGCTCCGTGAGAACGCCGAGCGCGCAAACCGTGGGTATTTGTTCGCTGACGGCGTAATATGAGGTTATATCCTCGGCTATCTCTCCGGATACTATCGGAGTTTTGCCGATGTACGGTTCCTTAAGCCCGAGGTCTTTAATAACTGTTACAAAGCCGTTTTTGCCGACAGCTCCGGCAACATCGAGCTTTCCTTTTTTGTTTAGAGGCAAAGAAATATCCGCCTTGCCTATACAGCCTCTGACATTGCCGTCGGAGTCCGAAACCGCCAAAACCGTGCCGCACGGACCGCCGCCGTTTATTTTTACCGTGATTGAATCGTCTTTCCCTTTGAGAGTGCTGCCCATCATGGTGGCCGCGGTAAGCATTCTGCCGAGTGCGGCGGAGCAAACCTTTGACGTGCCGTGTATTGAGCGCATTTCGCGTACTATATCTGTGCTGTCCGCAGCTATTACGGAAAGCGTACCTTCTTCGTCTATCATTCTTACGAGTTTACCCATTTTTTTTGCCTTTCCGAGCCGCAAATACGGCTCTTTGTGAATTGTCGCTTATAGGTGTGTTGTCGTATCCGTCATAAATTCCTATAATTTCAAAGCCCGCTTCGGTGAGAGCGTCCTCTATGTCACAAAGCTCATATGCGCGTTCGGAAAAGCTTTCCGAATATCTCTCGTAAAGGCCGTTATCCGCCTCCGCAAAGAAGTCAAGCTCAATATTTACCGTGTCGCCGTCAAGGCTGTTTTGCCACGCGCAAAGAGCGTCGCCGTTTTCATAGATAAACGCATTGTTACCGAGAACTTTTTTGTGCTTGTAAAGGGTGTTGACGTCAAAAACGAAAATTCCGCCCTCCTCCGTAAAAAGCGAAACGAGGGAGAATACCTTCTTTATTTCGTCAAGACTTTTGAGGTGATTCAGACTGTCGAGCGTGCATACGGTGCAGATGATTGTGCCGTAAAGATTAAGCTGTGTCATATCCTGGCACAAGAAGAGTATGTCGGCATTTTTAACTGCCGCCTTTTGCTGTGCAACCGACAGCATTTCGGGAGATACATCAGTGCCTATTACGGAATACCCCTTTTCTGAGAGGCGCACCGCGAGAGAACCCGTACCGCACGCAAGGTCAAGCAAAAGCCCCCCGTTTATTCCTTCTCGGGATAACAGGGAGCATACAAATTTTTCGATTTTGTCATAATTCACGTCATCTGTGAAGCTGTCATAGAATTCCGCAAAATAACCGTAACTCATATTTATTTGTCTTTTTCTTCGACGCGCTCAAAGATTTTTTCGTATCCGTTGCAGCCGAATTGAAGAGAACGGTTAACTCGACTAATTGTGGCTGTGGATGCGCCTGTTTCCTTTACGATGTCGCTGTAAACGCGATCGTCAGACAGCATTTTGGCCACGACTATTCTCTGAGATATAGCCTTAAGCTCGGTTACGGTGCACAGATCCTCAAAAAAGTCATAACATTCCTCACGGGTCTTTAAGGAGAGCACGCAGTCAAAAAGAAAGTCCGTATCGGCGTTTTTTAATTTACTGTTCATAATAATTCCAATGCCTTTCGCACCGCGATATTGTTTTGGTCTTGCGAGCTCCTTGCCGCGGCAAAAATCAAGGAGCCGAAACAGCCGCATATTTTATTTTGCGCAGTTGGTTTCAAAGTGAAAAAAACAGGCAAAAATCAATAGTGAAATTGCCCTGTTGGTTTTTATATTTTAGCACACTAAATCTTAAAAGTAAACACAAAAGAGGAAAATAACAAAAATCTTTACAATTCATATAATGTAATATCTGTCTCTTA
>ERZ1026780.169-NODE-169-length-58120-cov-13.061414_pt1 | contig 58120 bp, 57 predicted proteins | sample MGYA00380126_ERZ1026780 | MGnify/ENA primary metagenome ERZ1026780 (study PRJEB33269, sample SAMEA4719762) | human gut metagenome | biome: human-associated habitat; feature: organic feature; material: feces | place: Cameroon | collected 2013-10 ... | reverse complement strand
TATGGTCCGCCTTCAGACCGAGAGCCGGAGCTGGACGCTCGGAAAGACATAAACCTCATTTTGAGTTTTTTTACACCCGTGGTTCAAAAGAAATTTGTTTTATAAGTTTATAAGTGGTACTTTTCATACCTGCGGATGCCCGTGATGATTTTTACACGACCGTTGTGCATTTTTTTGATAAGCTGATTCAAGTACTGCGAGCGCATGATTTCCATGGTCAAAGCACCTCCTGCGAGATATAAATGCGGCGTGCCGCAAAAAAATCGGGAATGTTATAAGGTGTTCATCGGGAAGAACAACACGAAGGAGATCGACTTTGTTGCCAACCGCCGCGATGAGCGGGTGTATGTGCAGGTCTGCGTGCAACTGCCGGAAAATTCCGACCGCGAGATCGGGAATCTGATGGAGATCAAGGATCATTATCCGAAATATGTGGTGACGCTGAACGAAATGGACACGGGAATTGAGAACGGTATCCGGATCGTTCATCTGGCGGATTTTCTGCTTTCGGAGCAGCTGTAATTCGCAAAAAAGCAGGCCTGACTTCGGACTGTATGCACAGAGATAAATATGATTTTTGCTTTTGTATCACTCCGTGCAGACACAGTCGGCGGACTGCCGAATCGCAATTCAAAAAGGCTTTTTTCGCGGACTTCTAATGGAATTTCTAAAAAAGCCGTTAGATTTTCGTTAGAAGTCGGTCGATGACGAAAAACACCGAGACATCAGCTTTTTTCGGAATTTTTCGCAAAAGCAATCAAAATGTCCGGTCAATTCGTCTATGGCGGTGGATTTCAGGTTCTCTTATCTTCTCATATAATACCGCAAGGTATCAGAAAGCGATGACACTCGAAATCAGTTTGCGCGAAAGCGCACAAGGGTTCGAATCCCTTCCTCTCCGCCAAAACGCGGCTAAGCCGCAGCAAAAGCCGCAATGATTTCCTTGCGGCTTTTGCTTTTGAAAACATGGAAGGAGGCACCTATGAGCTATTTGAATTATGAGTTTTTTGACGAGTTTAAAGTACTTGACAATTTATGCAGAGATATCTACGGCGGATCCGTGGACAACAAGCTCGGTGTCACCTTGTATCTTGAGGATATGGACAAAAAAGCCCATCAAGGATCGATCGATGTTTCCGGCTGGGTATCTGATTACAATCGTTTAAAATCGGCGAGAAACATTCGAAATGAATTGGCACATTCCCGCAATTCAATGACCTTTGATATCTGCTCGCAAGAGGATATTGATTTTGTTCGTTCTTTCAGAGCAAAAATATTAAATCAGACAGACCCGCTTGCTATGCTGAGAAAGCAATCAGCTCAGCCTCGTTTCTCAACAACGCCGCAACCCAAACGGCAACCTCAACCGATATATACTGCTCCAGACAAAAAGCCTGTCGGATGCTTTGGTATTGTAGCAGCGTTTTTGATTGTTGTTGCCTGTATTATTGCTTTTTTATTATAGTTTGCCGTCAGCCCAATACCGATACAAAGAGCAAAGGAAGAGTCTCAAGCACACCTTGAGACCATTCCTTTGCTCTTTATCACTTTCCTGCCCGCTTATACCCCGCAAGTAGTTTTTTCATCTGTACTGTCGTAACTTTCCTCACACCATCCGGCGTGGCAAGGTACCCGATCGGAGTTTGCTTGCTGATGAGTACCTTCCCACCGACTACCGCGCCGAAGATATTGCCTCTTGCCACATAGCGATTGAGTGTTCCCACCGTCAAGCCGGTCAGATTTGCCGCCCGCTTGCTTGGCAAGGCATCGGGATGTTTTGCCCACTGTTTGGTTATGTACTCACGCAGTTTCTTTGCCTCGTCCTGCGACAGTACGACTGTCGGCATCGGCGGCTTGTTCTTTTGCGCCGTAAACCGCCCGTTCAGGTCGGCAAATCGCTCGGGATGATCGGTCATCTCCTGCCGCAGGGCTTCCACATCGCACATCCGCAAGGAATACCGATGCGTTTTGTTGCCGTTGTCCTCGTAGCGGATATAGCCGTTTTGCATCATATACAGGAATTTTCGCTTGGATATATGCAGGTAAGTTCAGACCATTCCTTATTCATAATTCATATTCCATTTTCTCTCAAATCATAAAATACCGCAGGGTACCACAGTCACGCTCTTGATATCGTTATTGGGATGATTTCGGTCAGCTTCTCGGAATAGTCCACACCGTCAAGCTTCGGGCAACCGACGAGCGTAATGTGTCCCTTGATGAATCGCTCATGGAATGCGGCATAGGCTGCTTGTTACTGACTGTATACAAAATTGTAATATTGTGACGGAAAAACCGCATGGATTTTGTGAGAAATAATAATTTTATCCAAAATGCAATTTTTCTGTTGCTTTTTTCTTTTTGCATGCTATACTAATAATAAATAATCAATCAGTATTGACTGAGGAGGGAATATATGAAAGTAAGCGAGCAGCAGCATAATATAAAGAAAGAAGAGATGATGACAAAATGCTTCGATTGTTATGCTGAAAACGGACTCACCGGAACGGGAATAAAGGTACTCGCAAGTGCCTGCAACTGTGCGACGGGCAACTTTTACTGCTATTTCAAAAATCTTGATGAACTCATCATCGAGTCGACCGCCTATTGCATGGCAAAGGTGGAGGATGACTTTATGAAGAAAGCGCCGACCGATGCCGACGACCTCATGCGCTTCATCGATGAGATACCTTACTGGACGGCAAAACAGCACGGAAAAAGATACCGCCTGATGTATCAGATTTACACTCATCCGAAATATATTGAATACGGAAAGAAATTTTTCGAGGGCGTCAACGAACGCTATACCGAATACGCAAGACGGCTTGAACCGAAGCTCGGTATACCGTGCGAGGTGCTGACGCCGCTGATATTCATTCTCATCCGCGCCAGCGTTCACTATGCTATGTTCGAGGATGAGTATTACCTCAAAAGTCAGCTTGATGTGCTGAAGCAGACCATTGTCATGTTTATGCAAAAATACAAGAATAAACGGGAGGAAATGAAATGAAAAAACGCTCGATTTTATTTTTAGGAGCAATCATCATTGTTGTTATGACGATGGTGGCGTTGTTTACCGCGAATGTAAGCGCATATCCTTTATGCGGCAACGCGCGGCATGACTGTGACAATCCGTCCGTTTGCCTCTGCGCCGACTGCCGAACAGATGAAAGAGTACAAACTGATATGGTCGTACAGCGACGACGGAATGAACTGGACGACAATCGAAAATCCGGACTGCGGCAGCGAGTGTCAGCTCAACTGCAAAGTTCCGACTGGGGAATCGTGGATTAACCGCACATTCCGCTGTGAGCTTCGCAAAACCGCAACGAATGAACAGCTCGGCATATATACCGCGACACTCCATATTTTCAATCCGAAGATAATCAATGAAACCCCGTTCTCGGAAAACAAGATGGTTACTCTCCGTCTCGTTGAGGGAACGCTCCCTCCGGACGGGCAGAATGTCACAATAGAACAAATCAGATGGTATATCAGCGATGACGGCGGAAAGACCTTGAACTCCACAAAGATGCGAACGGCAAGGAGGCTTATAGTTTCAAGGTAACTACTGCTATTGACGGTCGGGTTCTCCGCTTCGAAGCCAAGCTGAACGACGGAACCACGCTTACCGATGTCGCTGTCTCCGAAACGATTACCGTGGAAGTAACCGACCGCTGGGTCGAAATCATACAGCAGCCGGAGGGCTTCACTGTAAAAGTACCCACGGGCAAAAATTATAGCATCAAGGTAATTGCCAGGTATGCAACCTCTTATCAGTGGCAGGTCTCCAAAAGAACCTATCCCGGTGAGAATGTTCCTTTTGAGGATGTTCCGGGGGAGAATAAATACTATTATTCGCTCGGAAATAGTCCGAGGCTATATGCCGAACATCGTTATTATGTTTACCGCTGTGTGGTCAGCAACGATTTCAGCGAGGTTATCACCGACGAGGTGACGCTGAATCTGCTCTTTGACCCGTATTTCTATGATATAAAAGGTTTCAATACGACAATACGCGAGGGCGAGGACGCGCTCTTTGAGACCAAAATCATGGGCGGCAATCCTCTTGTGGCGACCGAGGTCTATTGGGAAGTCTACAGAAATGACGGCAAAGGCTTTGTCAGACTCTCCGAGGCTGATGAGCTGAAAGGGTATTACACTGAAGAGAGCATCACCGAAACCGTCGACGGCGTCACCTACCATACAAGAACGACTCTGAAAATCACAAATGCGCCTCTGAGTATGAACGGATATATATTCCGCTGTATCATGACCTACGGGGACAGCAAGACCGACGGTTGGCCTTCTTTCAATCTCAAAGTCCTTACCGAATGTCAGCAGGACGGTCACGATTGGTCGGAAATAACAACATCGCTCCCGCCCATTACGGATTATGATGGCGACATCGGAGAATGGGATTTCTAAATATATAAGTCATAACCACCGACTGAGCCGGTGGTTATGACTATACTGATGTGTTATACTGATTTTACAGGCAGTGATTTGCGGAGGTGATGAGAATGAAATATGCTCTTGCAGCCGTTGGCTTTATCGACGGGGACACGGGGCATAACAAAGCGGCACTTGCCGATGTACTTGAAAAGTGCGCAGGCAAGGCGGATGTCGCTATCTTCGGAGAAGCGTTTCTTCAAGGTTTTTATAGCTTGAATTTTGCGGTTCAACATGACAGAGAGATAGCACTTTCCCGCGACGATATTATCATCCGCGAAATATGCAGCATGGCAAAAGAATATTCCGTTGCTGTGTCATTTGGTTTCGCCGAAAAGGACGGCGATGCATTTTTCAGTTCGCAGATGACCATAGATAAGAACGGCAGAATAGCAGATTTATATCGCAGAGTATCGCCCGGCTGGAAAGAACCGTTTGCGGGCAGAGAATACTGCGAGGGTGACGGATTTCACACATTTGATTTCCTTGGTAAAAAAGTCGCTGTCGGTCTGTGCGGAGATTTGTGGTATGATGAAAACATTGCCCGCATAAATGAGCTGAAACCGGATATTGTCTGGTGGCCTGTCTATACGGACTATAATTATTCGGAATGGAACAACGCGGTGAAGTTTGAATATGCCGAACAGGCGGGGAAAATAAAGGCGCCTGTTCTTTATGTCAATTCTCTGTGTATCGATAAATCCGACTGCGATGAAATCGCCAAAGGCGGTGCCGTTTTGTTTGATAAAGGCTCCGTAAAAGAGGAATTGCCTGCCGGAAGCGAGGGAATTCTTATTGTTGAACTTCAGTAAAAAAATGAGAATTACAGAATAGCAGATGCTTTGCGGCATCTGCTATTTTTAGCTATAGACGGTCGCACATGGCGGTGCTTTGGCTCTATTTCATGTCTGCAATGCGTTTATCTATTTCTGATAAATCCAGCGCCGCATATGCATCAAGTCCATTTTCCTGATATTTCTTCGCAAAGTATTCACGCATATGGTTATATATATCCTTGGGATTTTTCAGCTTAATATTGTCATATGTGCCGAAATAGATGCGCTTGGCGCGCGCAATAAGTTCATCAATTCCGTCGGGCTCATTCAGACGGAGTCTGCAGGTGGCAATATCGAGCAGCGTCATTGCGTGGTTTGCTTGGGTTCCGCCGATAGGGTAGGCGTCGTAGCCATTCTTGTCGGGATACATGAATCGCTCGATGACATCTACACTCTCCGTATATGATGAGAGCGCATGTTCGTAGTCGCCGAGGTCACAGTATCGGTTTCCCTATGTCTGGCAGGCAATAAAAAGTTCCTGCCATTCGATATTTTTGAGCAGTTTCGCTTCACGCAGTCCCTCTTCGTTATGGAACGATTGAGCTGCGAGGCGCATTCTGTCTTGCAGCATATACGGAAACATATATGGCAGGGAATGAATGATTTCTTCGATTTCCGCTGTGTGATTTTCGCCTTTTTCCGTGTCAAGATACTCATATATATGAATTATATTGCTCTTTGTGCGGCAGGTGCAGAAAACATCCTGAGAGACCGCAAGTATCTGTTCCGCCAGCGCCAGTGCCTTTCGGATGTGGGCATCGCCGCGGTCGGCATTGTAGGCATAAAGCTCAAAAAGTTCTGTTTTCAGAGTCAGCGATGCGGAATAGGATTTCAGACCATCGAGCAAAATCCGCTCCGCTTTTTCAAAATCGTTCCAGAAAAATTTACCCGATTCAACGCGTATTTCCTCTATCTCTTTGCCCATGCGCTCGGCGTCAAAATCAAATAAGGTATCGAGCGACACATTGAAATAGTAAGCAAGTGTCGGGATAAGTCCCATATCGGGATAGCAGGTGCCGAGCTCCCACTTTGAGACAGCCTGAGGCGAAACGCAAAGCGCCTCGGCAAGCTGTTCCTGCGTCAGATTTCGGCTTTTGCGCAGCTCGCGTATTCTATTTGAAAGATTCATATTGTCTCCTCCTGTAAGTTTGATTTGGTGCGGATCCTTCGCTTGAGTTTATTATAGCATATATTTGCAGGCAGGTCAAACAGCCTGTATTTGTATTTTTGCAACCTTAAGTAGAGAATATTTTCATGCAGAGAATAGCGACGCATTTTTTTCGCGCTCTCCTCTTGACATTTTATTTTTGCGTGCTATAATAGATGCAGATACAACGATGTATATACAACTATATTGCGCTACGGAGGAAAATATATGGATATAACAGAGAGAAAAATCACAAAAATCGCGCGGGAGGCGGAGAAACTTGTTCTCGTTTCTCTGCGCGATGACGGAGTAGGCACGGCGGAAATTGACCTGATTCACGCGCTGCGCCACAATCCCGGGTGCACGCAGGCGAAACTCGCGGAAATCCTGCACGCGGACAAAGCCGCCATTGCAAGGAGGACAAAAAATCTCGAAGCGAAAGGCTATCTTATCCGTCGCGATGACCCGAGCGACAAGCGCAGTCAATTGCTCTATCCCACAGAGCAGGCGGAAAATCTGAAATCGTCAAAAGCGGAGATAGAGGCGTCGTTTTACGAATACATTACTTCGTCGCTGACCGACGAAGAAACTGCGACATTTGCCGCGCTGCTCGATAAACTCTATGCGGCATCGAAAACCGAGAGCCGCGCTGGATTTCCTCATCTGATAAAATAACGAAAGCGATGATACATATGAAAAACAAAAAGATTTTTCGTCCCGACAGAATCGCTTCTTATTTTCGTATCGAGTGGCTGTCGCTGACATTTATAACCCTCTCGGGTCTCTTTTATAATATCGGTCTGCTCGCAACACCGTGGTTTGAGGGCAGGCTCGCGCAGTGCCTTGCCGATATTCTCGGCGGGAGTGAGACAGCCGCGGCGATGGCGATGCTTGTGCTTGCCTATATCGCCGTCACACTGGCGGTGCAGGCGGCGCGTTTTATCAAGCGATTCTATGTCCGCCGCTTTGCCAACAATATAAATCGGCGCATGAAAGGCATTCTCTATGCAAATCTTGTCAGGCAGAGCCGCACGGCGCTTGAAAAGGAGGGCTCGGGAGAGCTGATGACAAAGGCTATCTCGGATGTGGACGACTGCGTCGAGGGAATGCGGAAATTCACGACCGAGGTATTCGATACGGGTGTAGCCCTGCTCGGCTATGCGGTCATGCTCTTTATTTACGATTGGCGGCTGGCGATTCTCAGCCTGCTTTTCACACCGGTTTCGTATTTATGTGCGTCGAGAATGAAAAAGCCCGTTCAGCGCGCGGGAGCGGCATATAAGAAAGCGGCGGGCGCTCTTAGCGGTGCTACGCTCGACCGCGCGGAAAACGCCGTGACATATCGCATATACGGCTGCGAGGACGCAAGAGCGGAGCGATATGAAGAAGCGCTTCAAAACTATGAAAAAACCGCTGTAAAAAGCAATGTATGGCAATCGGCGCTCCCGCCGCTTTATCTCGCGGCATCGGGCGCGGGAACGATATTCATTTTGTGGCTCGGCGCGAAAAATGTGCTCGGCACAGGATGGAATGCATGGGATATCGCGGCTTTCACCACTTTTCTCTCGTGTTTTACAAAGCTGACTGTCAAATCCTCAAAGGTGGCGAAACTTTTCAATTCCGTGCAGAAAGCCGAGGTTTCATGGCGCAGGATTCAGCCGCTGATGAAATCTCCCGAGCCGCTTGAAGCGCTCGCAATCCCCGCGCCTGCGGATGTAACGCTTGAGAATCTTTCTTTTGCCTATGGCGACGAACCGATTTTTTCGGGGCTTTCGCTCAAAGCGCATCCGGGGGATATAATCGGCGTTACAGGTCCCGTCGCCTGCGGAAAATCGACTCTTGGGCGCGTATTTATCTGCGAAGAACCGTATGGCGGCTCTGCGCGCTACGGCAGAAAGGAGTTCTCGGCTATGACGCCGCGCGAAATTTCCGCTACGGTCGGCTATCTCGGGCATGACCCCGAGCTTTTCTCCGATACGGTGCAAAATAATGTGCTTTGCGGCGCGGAAGAGGAGGCGGTGCCTTATCTTTCTGCCGTGGCTCTGAACGACGAAGCACTTGCAATGGAAAACGGCATTGATACGGTAATCGGCACGGGCGGCGTGCGTCTCTCGGGCGGGCAGGCACAGAGACTGGCTCTGGCGAGGACGCTTGCGCATCCTCGTCCTGTGATGGTACTGGACGACCCCTTTTCGGCGCTCGACCGCAATACGGAAGATACCGTATTTGCAAACCTGCAAAATTACGCGAAAGATAAAGTTGTATTTCTGATTTCGCATCGGCTTTATCACTTCCCGCAGATGCGGAAAGTGATATTCATGGAGGACGGAAAAACATTTGTCGGCACGCATGCGGAGCTGATGGCTTCCGTTCCCGCTTACAGAAAGCTTTACGAAAGCCAGACAGGAGGCGAGCATCATGAAGAATAAAAATAAAATCGGAGTATTTGCCGCAGTGCGCGAAGCGGCGCTTACGCATCTTTTTCTTACCTTGGGTACGGTTCTGTGCGTGGCGGCATCGGTTGGTGCATCACTCATACCGCCGCTTCTTCTTGCCCGCGTGATAGACGACCTGACAGGCGGTATACCGCTTTCGTTTGCGGCGGTGCTCCTTTACTTCGGGAGCCTTGCGCTTGAGGGATTACTGTCCTCGGCGCAGGAAACACTGCTCGTGCTCTTCGGGCAGAAAATGACGCACGCCCTGCGCTCGGAAATGTCGCAGAAGCTTACGCGGCTTCCCGCGAGCACGCTCGTGGCGCAGAATCCCGGCGAGGTTGCCGCGCGCTTTTCCGGAGATGTCGATACCGTGGAGGCGCTGTTTACCTCCGGCATAATCAGCATGATTGCCGATGCCTGCCGTATCGTTTCGATTCTGGCGGTCATCGTGGTGAAGAATACCGGACTTGCGCTGATTCTGCTGCCGGTTCTTCCGCTTTTCGCTGTTTTCACTCGTCATATACAGAAGAAAATGCTTGCCGCACAGCTTGAAAACCGCCGCGCGGTGGCTTCCGTATCGGGGCAGGTGCCGGAAACACTGCATAATATACGCACAATCCGTGTTCTCGGGTTGGAAAGTTATATGGAGAAGAAATACGACCGCCGCATAGGCGAAAGCTATGCCGCCGTGGAAAAAACGAATTTCTATGATGCGATTTATTCGCCTGTCGTTCTCATTCTGAACGCCGCAGTTGTCGGCATCGTAATGCTTCTTTCGTCATCGGGCAAAGCGGAAGTTCTTACGCTTTTCGGCATGTCGGTCGGCACATCGGTCGCCGTGATAAATTACATATCCCGAATTTTCTCGCCCATCGAAAGCCTCGGCATGGAGATACAGACCATTCAGTCTGCGATGGCGGGAGTAAAGCGCATCGACGCTTTTCTCGCGCAGGATGAACGCACTCTGCCGAGAGAACGGGACAGCGCCGCGCGCGGAGATGTCGTGCTCTCGGATGTGACATTCGGATACGGGGAAAAGTCTGTACTTCAGGACTTTTCCATGACTGTAAAGGAGGGCAAACAGGCCACGCTCGTCGGCAGGACGGGCGCAGGCAAGAGCACTGTTTTTCGCCTCCTGCTCGGGCTTTATAAGCCTGAAAAGGGAAGAATCACAATCGGCGGGGTGGATGTTTCGGATATCACGGATGGGGAGCGCCGCGCCTGCATCGGCTGTGTGGAGCAGCATTTTTCCCGTGTGCCCGGTACGGTGCTCGACCAGATAACGCTGGGCGACGCGGGCATTACGGAAGAGCTGGCGCGGGATGCCGCAAGGCTTGCGGGACTCGATGAGACAATCCGTGCGCTTCCCGAGGGATATGCCACCGTATGTACAGACGGAATGTTTTCGCAGGGTGAATGGCAACTTCTTTCCATCGCGCGTGCCGCCGCGGCAAATCCTGCGGTGCTCCTGCTGGACGAGATAACGGCAAATCTCGATGCCGAGACGGAAGCGCGCGTGCTTGAAGCACTGCGCCGCGCTTCCGAGGGGCGCACCGTGCTTTCGATTTCGCACCGCATTTACGAAAATCTCGGAGGGAGAACCGTGGAAATCGGAACGCGCGATACCGGAATTTAACTTTCGCTTAACTGTGGCTTAAATAGAATAAACAGCCCCTTGATTTCAAAAAATCAAGGGGCTGTTTATTTTAGGATATTGTCGATATTACAAATCACCGAAGAATCTTTTCCATCACGATTTCGTCCTCTTCGGCTTCTCCCGTGTGATAAAAGCCGAGCTTAAGATACAGCCGCTTTGCCGCTTCGTCTCCGTCGACATAGCAGAGTACCACTTTGTTATAAACTCCGTCTTTCTCCATTTCATGAATAATCATTTCAGCCGCTTTATATCCAAGCCCTCTGCCCTGATATCTTTCATCAATGAAAAACTGGCTGAAATTATATGCATCTTCCATATCATAATACAAAGCCATTCCGACGGGTGTTTCATCATTGTATATAACGAAAGCGCGACTTCTGCTTTCTCTGTATGCATAGGCTCTTGCCAGCATAACGGTCGAATTTGCTACAAATGTTTTCTGCTCATCACTGACATGCAGACTTAATCTCCAATTATCGGGATTGATATCTTCAAGTCGTATCATATGGATTTCCTCCGCAAATTTCGTTTGTCAATATCTTGTTATGATAAATATATACTGTTCAAAAGACGAATCCCTGCGGCGGTGCGGAAAAATTGCTTTTCTGCGCTTTCAATCGCCGCTCTTGAATAGCCGCTCTCACCCGCATTGACAAGGAAATCCGCTTCGAGCAGGATTCGATGGTCGATGCCGTCCACATCCGTGTAGGTATGATGATGGGAAACAAGCCATGAGATGCGTGCAACATCGGCATTGTAGTCCTCACCCGCGAAAAATGCTTCAACAAGCGGAGCACTCTCTTTTTCCTGATTCCTTCCGTCCACATTGCCGTATTTCTCGCGGCAGAGCGGACAGGAAATATCATGCACTACCGCAGTAAGCTCGAGCGTCTCCTGCGTTTGCGCATCAAGCCCCTCGAGTTCACCGATATTCTTGGCAAATGCCCATACTTTGAGAAAATGATTGATATCGTGCAGATTGCCGTTGCAAAATATAATCATCTTTTCGATTGCGTCTGAAATTTTCATATATTAAACTCCTTTAAAAGCCGATTCTTACGATATTTCAATTATACCATTATCCATTCTTTTTTGCAACCGCTTGCACTCAAATTTTGACGAATGATGGGGAAATGCATATTATGATGTGAATTAAAGGCAATTTACACGCTGTTTTTTTAACTTTTAATGATGCAAAATAATAAATAGACTTGCATTTGCTTCCATTTAATGGTATAATAAATCAAACAATATCATAAAAACAATATAATGCTCGGAAAAGATAATAAGGTGACAATATGAAAAATATGTCGACTAATAAAAAATTAAATCACTTAATTCTTATCATGCTATCTACGATTTACCTTTTGGCATCTATTAAGTCAGTCTTCTTTGTTGCATTCGGGGTGGCGCTTTTCGGACATCCTTTTGGCGACAGACTGTATGTGGCATTTTTTCAGGGATTTGTTGAGTGGGATATTACTACTGTAAAATTAAACTCGTTGTTTTTGGCATTATCCATAATATGTGTTATCTGGCGTATAGCGTCATATTGCCTTGTATTTAAAAAGGTATACATGCCTTTTGCAATAGGCGTAATCATTGATGCGGTAATTTCTTATGCGATGTATGTTATTCCTTTTGTGGTGATTATGGAAATGGGAATCGAAGCTTATCCCATATATGGCTCGCTTATAAATCTGGCTTTTGCCACAGGATATATTTTGCTTGCAAAAGCTAAAGAGAAGAGCGAAAGACAACACCTGAAGCCACTGCTTGCGGAATGATACGGAAAGGAAAATATATGAAAAAACTAAAAAATATAACAGGCTTTGTTTTGTTGGCAGCAATGTGTTTGACGCTTTTGGCTTCGTGTGTGGGACCGGGGTTGAGCGAATATAGCTTCAAGATTGTTGATGGAAGATATGAAATTCTTCTTGTTGCAAGAGATATACGATTCATACAAAAGAAAATGAAAGATGGTACCGCTCATCACAGTGATACCGAGGACAGAATTTCTTATTTTGCTTATAACGATAAATATATTTTTCTTCAGATAAGCGATGGCAGTAATTGTGAGGGAAAAATGGATTCTGATTCCGGGCTTGTCGGTGCAACATATATAAAATATCTTGTGGTTGACTTGGACAGCGATGAATATATGTATTTCAACAGTCTTGATGAACTGAAAGAAGCGGTAGATAACGAGCACTACATTGATTTTAAGAAATGGATAAGACCGGGTGATTTCTATTATCACTGGTATGCCAAGAACAAGAGTGGAGAAGTTTCATATGAAGAGGTTTTCAGTTGATATGATTATGAAAAAAATAAAAGATATAACTGGATTTTTCGTGCTGGTAGCAATCTGCTTAACGCTCTTGACTTCATGCATTCCGGGACCGGGGTTGAGCGATTACAATTTTAAGATTGCTGATGGCAGATATTATATTCATCGTGGTCCGTTTTATGTTTCCATAGACCAGTTAAGCGCAAAGGACGGCAGTGCGGAACTTCATGAGCCGACAAAAGACAGAATTTCTTATTTTGCCTATAACGATAAATATATCTTTCTTCAGATAAGCGACGGGGATAATGGCAAAGATACATCAGATTTGGGACTTGTCGGTGCAACTTATATAAAATATCTTGTGATTGATTTGGACAATGACGAATATATGTATTTCAACAGTCTGGATGAACTGAAAGAAGCGGCAGATAACGAGCACTATATTGATTTTAAAAAATGGATAAGACCGCGCGACTTCTATTATCACTGGTATGCCAAGGACGATGACGGAAATATCCCATATGAAGAGGTTTTCAGTTGATATGTTTTGAATAATAAAAAGGAATCCGCATCATCTGCGGATTCCTTTTTAGTTATATTTTTGCTGTAAATGTATATTCGCCGGATGGGAGTTCGGCTTTTATATCCGACATATCTCCGGGGGCAAATTTCACGGCATTGCCGCTTGCAGTGAGCTTTTCGGCAAATGGCGTATGCGGAGCGCCCTCGAAAACATCATCGAGATACATCGGCAGGAAGAGTGTCGCATGCGAGCCGGAGGGGACAGTCAGCGAGAGGCGGAGCGTCTTTCCGTCATTTTCAAAATCGCTTACTGCCTTTCCGTATGGAGTTTCAACTGAGCAATGCACCTTTTCTATGCCGCAACCGACAGCGGGGCGGAGAATGATATGCTCATATGCGGGCATGTCGTCATCTGCAGAGATACCGCCGATATACTTATAGAAGAAAGCGGAAACATCGGAGAACATATGGTGGTTTCGCGAGCCGAGACCGTTCCAGCATTCCCAGAGCGTATTTGCGCCCATATCTATCCAGTGCTTATAGCTCGGGAAAGTAGGATTCTTTATGAGGTCGAGCGCGGTGCGTACCTCGCCGCACATACCGAGCGCATTGAAAACGGCTTTGTTTCCGAGTACGCCGAAATCAAGATGTCCGTTCTGCTTGGCTATCTGTTCCTTAAGGCGTGCTATGAGCGGTGCATATTCGTCCTTTTCGCAAAGCCCATGATATATCATAACGCCTGTTGCCGTCTGGCAATTGCCCTTTACTGTATGTGTGCTTTCATCATAGAGTTTGCTTCGGAATGCTTTCTTTATGCTGTCGGCAAGGGCGGTATATTTCTTTTCGTCCTCTGTTTTGCCGAGAAGCTTTGCCCAGCGTGCGAGCGTGCGCACGGCGGTATGATAGTAGCCTGTATCGGTTACGGCGACAGGACACTTGAAAGAGCCCATATTCACACTTATCGCCTCACCCTCAAAGGGAGCGCACCAGTCGCCCAGTCCGTAATTTGCTATGCCGTCTATAGCCATCTGCGAAATATGTGAGCAGTGACGGCGGAGCATATCGTAGTTTTCTCTCAGGTATGAAAGGTCACCTGTCGCCCGATAGAGGAATGCGGCGGAATCTACTATGGTGCTTGCCCAGTCGGGGCCGTTGAGTGAGTTGAAGCCCCAGCCCGTGGATGGAACAACGCAGGGAACGGCACCTGCCGGCGTCTGTGCATCACGGAGGTCGAGAAGCCATCTGTTCATAAACTGCTCGGAAGCGAAGTTTATGAGTATCTGTTCGCTCGAGAAGCCCGCATCGCCTATCCACGATGTTTTTTCACGGACGGCGTCGGAGGCTATCGTATTCATAGTGCATGAGCGAGTTGACTCTATGCACATTTTCTGAACCTTATTTATCGTTTCGTCCGAGGTGGTGAATTCGCCTCTGTCGCGCAGATTATTTGAAAGCGAAAGAGCCACGACATCGGAGAGCTGTCTGTTTTCGTCTCCGCCGTCTATCTCGACATACTGGAAGCCGTGATATGTAAATTCCGAGTGCCATACCTCGGGTTCGTCGCTTTTCTTTGTATAAACCTCGGTCTGGAAAGTATAGTTTTTTATGAAGCAGCTGAGCGGCCACTGGGTAAGCTTGCCGTCCTTATCTATAAGGTCACAGTATTTTATCGTTATCTTGTCGCCTTTTTTGCCGCGCAGTGTAAGCAGGCAGATACCCGCCTGATTCTGACCGATATCAAAGAGCGTTTTGCCGTCATAATTTTTCATGCGGACGGCAGGGCGGCGCATGCGGAGCGTTATCGGCTCCATCTCCATCAGCAGAAGTTCACCGCCTGCGGGACGGATTATACGCGCATTTTTCCAGCTATCACCGCAGGTATAGCCGTATGTATCCCAACCCGGCATCTCGAGATTGGCATCGTATTCTTCGCCGTGGCGTATACCGTTGAAAGTGATAGGTCCGCGCGAGCTCTGCCATGAGGGGTCGCTCGAGATTATTTCTTTTTCGCCGTTTTCGTATTCGATATGAAGTTCGCATATCATTTTCGGAACATCGCGCCACGGCGCGAAGCGGGATTGCCACGGATCATCCGTAAAGCAATTGTAAAACCCGTTTCCGAGCACAACGCCTATTGCGTTTTTCTCCGCAAGCTTATCTTTTACATCAAAGGCGCGATAGAAAATATGCTTGCTGTAATCGGTATACGGTGTGGAGAGAAATTCCTCGTTTACGCGCTTGCCGTTTATCGTGCAGACAAAATATCCGAGTCCGCAGATATAGAGCATGGCGTCCTTTACCGTTCCAGAGAGCGCAAAATCCTTTCGCAGATAAGGGGCTGCGAGCGCATCGTCGCGCTTGCGAAGAAAATATCCCGTTATCCACTTTGCCTGCCATTCGCCGCCCATTTTTCCTGTGCGAAAAGACGAGCAGGCAGAAGATTTGTTTCCGTTTTCATCCGTTATCTCGACATGGCAGAGATAGCGGGAAAGCGGTTCGGTTTTCTCTTCCATATGGATATAATAGCGTTTTTCGCTCTCTACCGTGCCGGATGTCCAGACCACGCTTCCGTTTTCGCGCGTCACCGTGACCTTGTAGCTTTTCTGATGCTCGGTGGGGCTACCATCAAGCTCCCATGAGAAAAAGGGCGTACTGTCGATGACAGGGGAGAACAGATTATTGACTCTTAACGAATATTCCTTGATTTTCATAAAAAATTTCCTTTCGGATTTGTTTTCTATGGCTACAGTTTAACAGAAATCGGGGATAAAATCAATTATAAAAACGAAAATAAACATGAAAATACAATTTTATTTAAGATAAATACAAGCAGGCGTTTGACAAGCGTGCAGATTTTTGGTAAAATACAGAAAAAGGGGTGAATGATTTGAAAATTTTCGGCTTTGCAAGGCGGAATTATCATATAGCGGTTTTTGCGCTGTTTGTCGCTTTTGCCGCGGTGACGATGAGTTTTACCGTGGCATACGGCGACGATTATTACTACGGTTCGTTTTTCTACGAGGGATTTTCGCATTTTGTAGACGAAAACATCTTTCATTATATGAAAACCAACGGGCGCGCGCTCGTCCATCTGCTCGATGAGTTGCTGCTCGCGGGCGGTCAGATGGTGGCATGGCGCATTTTCGGCACGCTATGCATCGCCGCCGTCACTCTGCTTTCGGCACTTATCGGAGCCAAGGCATGCAGAAACGGAATCGACACGGAGGAATTTCGCATAGCGCTTGTCGTTTCGTGCCTGCTTTTTGCCTCGATTTCGCTTGACATCGCGCGGCAGAGCATCTACTGGGCAACAGGCGCACTCAATTATCTTTATCCGATTCTGCTCCTGCTTTTGCTTTTCTATCTTGTAAAGCGCGGCGAGGAAAAATGGAGATGCGGTGCCGCCGTGCCTGTGCTTGCATTTTTCTGCGCGTTTTCGACGGAGCAGTGCTCCGCGGGAGCGATAGCTGTGGTGGCTTACGCTTTTATTCTGCGGATTAAAGCAAAGAAAAAGCCCGATGCCGCCATGTATTTTGCGGCTGTATCGGTCGCGCTCGGAGCGGCACTTCTTTTCCTTGCCCCGGGAAACTCCGTGCGCATGACATACTATCCCGATTTCTATGCGAAGTCGCTTACTGAGCGCATAGCCGACAATATTCCCGCGGTGGCAAACAGCATGACGGGGAAGATAGGCATGGGAACCGCGCTTGCCATTCTCTTTGCCTGCCATATCGGCGATTCTCTTGCCAAAATAAAAGAGAAGCGTGAATTTTGGCGCATGATTCCGATAGCACTCTGCGCCGCGTCCGCCGCGCTCATCGCCATGAACGGCGACGGCACGACTTCGGGCGCAATAAGGGCGGCTTTTGCTCTCGCGGCACTCGCGGAAATCGTCGCGGAAAAGACAGTCGCATTTTTCCGCGATGGTGACGACAGTGCTTTCTTTATACTGCTTTCCGCAGCGCTTCAGGCTTGTATGCTTGTTTCGCCGGAATACGGCGGCAGGACAATCCTCGTCTCCGTCGTGCTTCTTTTTCCGATTATACTCGATGGCATCTGCAAAAGAAAGATTTCATTGGTGCCGACGGCGGTCGCGGCGGCGCTTCTTTTCTCATACGGGCGCTTTGTGCTTGCCGCAATATCCGTTTTTGCGCTTGCGGCTGTGATAACCGCGCTTGCAAGGAAGAAAACGGCATCCTGCGCATTTCTTCTTGCCGCGCTCTGTGCGCTCTGCTTTGACAGCATGCTTTCTTTTGCCTGCGGCTACGGCGAAAATTATGCGATACACAGAGAGAACGCGGCGCGCATAGAGCAGTGGAAAGCGGAGGGCGACGAGACGGCACCTCTGCATCTCGAATATCTCAAAAACGGAGAATATAAATACATCATGCCGTATGACAATGTTCCGTACCATTGGAACTGGTATAAAACCTACAACCGCCTGCCGCCATCGACGGAAATGGTATTTGATTTTACGGACTGAAAAAAATATGAAATTTTTTCATAAAACCTCTTGACAAATCGGGAAAGCTGTGATATTATCGTATCATCGTTTTAACATAGTAAAACGCTAAAACAAATTCACATCGAACAGAGGTATAATGAAATGAAAAGAATTGTTTCCCTTATTCTTGCCGCGGCTATGGCGGCTATGATGCTTTTTGCTTTCGCTTCGTGCGGCAAAAAGGATGATGACACACTCGTCTGCGGCGTCACGCTTGTCGACCGCATAAATTACAAGGACGAAAACGGCGAATGGGTAGGCTTTGACAGCGATTTTGCCAAGGAAGTCGGCAAAATCCTCGGAATGAAAGTAGAATTTCAGGAGATACAGTGGGAGCAGAAGTACAGCGAGCTTTCCTCGGGTGCCATCGACTGCATCTGGAACGGCTTCACGGCAAACAGCTCCGACAACGGCACTCCGAGAAAAGAACTTGTCGATTTCTCATACGGCTATATGCTCAATCAGCAGTGCGTTGTTGTAAAGAAATCAAATCTCGAGAGCTACAAGAGCGAGGCTGACCTTGTCGGCAAGACGGCGGTAGTAGAATCCGGCAGCGCAGGTCAGAGCTATGCCGACGAAGCTGTAGGCGAGAGCGGCAAGGTTATCAAGGCGGCGGCTCAGATAAACACATTCACAGAGGTAAAATCCGGCGCGGCAGACTTTGCCGTGGTCGATATAATCCTCGCGCAGAATGTCTGCGGCAAGGGTAACTACGACGACCTCTGCATAGTCGACGCGATAGAGCTTGAATCCGAGATATATGCCATCGGTTTCCGCCGCGGCAGTGACCTCACAGCCAAGGTAAACGAAGCTATCAAGACTCTGCGCGACAACGGCAAGCTTCTCGAAATAGCAAAGAAATACGGACTTGAAAACAGCCTTTCCGTTCAGGAAACGATTAACTATTGATTGACAAAGGAAAAGTAAGATGAGTTTTGCGGAAGTTACGCTGAGCCTGCTCTCGGGGCTGAAAACAACCTGCCTTATATTCGCGCTGACGCTGGTGATAGCGTTGCCGCTCGGGCTTGTCATCGCATGGGGCTCCATGTCGAAGTTCAAGCCGCTCTCATACATAGTCAAGGTTTTCGTTTGGATAATACGCGGCGTGCCGCTGATGCTCCAGATATTTGTAGTATTCTATGTCCCGGGGTTTGTATTCGGAGCGCCCGTGTCATCGCGCTTTACCGCTGTAATAATAGCCTTTGCCATAAATTATGCCTGCTATTTCTCCGAAATCTATCGCGGGGGAATAGAGAGCATACCCGCAGGGCAGTATGAGGCAGGGCAGGTTCTCGGCATGACAAAGGCGCAGATATTTTTCCGCGTTGTTCTCATGCAGGTTGTGAAGCGTATACTTGCTCCCATGTCAAACGAGGTGATAACTCTTGTAAAAGATACGGCGCTTGCCCGCGTCATCCTCGTTGCCGAGGTGCTGAAATGTGCCGAAGATTTGATGAGCATGCGAGGGCTTATATGGCCGCTCTTCTATGCGGGCGTATTCTATCTCATTTTCGTCGGACTGCTCACACTCCTTTTCGGCTATCTGGAAAAGAAGCTTGCTTACTATAAAATATGATGGAGAAGAAAATGGCATTTCTTGAAGTAAAGGGCTTGGAAAAATATTTCAACGATACGCAGGTTCTGCGCGGCGTGGATTTCACGCTGGAAAAGGGGCAGGTGCTGAGCATAATAGGCTCCTCCGGAAGCGGAAAAACAACGCTCCTGCGCTGTCTCAACTTCCTCGAGACACCAGATAAAGGCGAAATTTTCATAGATGGGCAGAAGATTTTTTCCGCGGACGACACATCGCGCACGAAAAATTCCGAGCTTCGCGAAAAGAGGCTTCATTTCGGGCTTGTTTTCCAGTCATTCAACCTTTTTCCGCAGTATACGGTTTTCGAAAATCTGACTCTCGCGCCGAAAATGCGTGCCGCAGAGACGGCAAAGCGCGAAAAACTCAGCGGTGAAGCGAAAAAGAGCCTTTACGACAAGGTAGATGCGGATGCAGAGGCACTTCTTTCCAAGGTAGGGCTTTCGCAGAAGAGAAATTCATACCCATGCGAGCTTTCGGGGGGACAGCAGCAGAGGGTATCTATTGCGAGAGCTCTGATGCAGAGTCCCGATATTCTTTGCTTCGATGAGCCGACAAGCGCACTCGATCCGGAGCTTACAGGTGAGGTACTAAAGGTTATCCGAGAGCTTCGGGACAGCGAGAGAACCATGATTATCGTCACTCACGAAATGGATTTCGCCCGCAAGGTTTCTGATAAGATTATGTTTATGAGTGAGGGAATTGCCGCTGCGTACGGAACTCCGGAGGAGCTTTTCTCGGGAAACGGGAATGAAAGGCTTTCTTCATTTCTCAATGCTTTCGACAAATAAAAATCGGAGTCTTATTTTCGGTTTTGATGTTGACTTATACCTTTGTTTAGTTTATAATGTAGGTGCTTAAAAGAGCGCCTGCATTATTTTTTTTGGGAGGTTTTTATGTTTTATCCGAAAAACAGCGAAGCCGCGCTTTCACGCGGGCTTTTTGAAAATCCTACAAGCGAATACCGCGCCGTGCCATTCTGGTCATGGAACTGCGAGCTGAAAAAAGACATGCTCGCAAAGCAGATCGGCTATATGAAAGAAATGGGCTTCGGCGGCTATGATATGCATCCGCGCATAGGGCTTGCCACGCCGTATCTTTCGGATGAATTTATGGATATCGTCCGCTTCTGCGTGGAAAAGGGCAAGAGCGAGGGCATGTATTCTTGGCTCTATGACGAGGATAAGTGGCCCTCGGGCTATGCCGGAGGATTTGTCACGGCGGATGTCGAGATGCGCAGAAAAAAGCTGTGGTTTACTCCCACGCCGTATGACGACGGCACGCTGACTCTCGACAGCGACAAGGCAAATGCCATAACAAGCCTGCCGAAAGGGAAATATATTTTCCTTGCCGCATACGATGTTTCCCTCAATGAAAGCGGAGATCTCCTCTCATACAGGCGCATAGATATATCAGAGTGTGCCGAGGGTAAAAAGTATTTTGCCTATCTTGAATATGACGCGGATGACGACCGCTTCAACGGACAGGCGTATGTGGATACGCTGAAAAAAGAGGCGATAGATAAGTTTATAAAGGTCACGCACGAGAGATACAAGGCTGTGATAGGCGATGAATTCGGAAAGGCTGTGCCCGCGATATTCACGGACGAGCCGCAGTTTTCCCATGTCGCTGTGCTGAACTTTGCAAAGCAGGATAAGGGCGGCGCGTCATATCCTTTCACAAACGATTTTGAGGATACATTCAGGGCGGCATACGGTGTAAGCCTGCTGGACAGCTTTCCCGAGGTGGTATGGAATCTCGCGGGCGGCAGACTTTCGAAGATCAGATATCTCTTCTTTGACCATGCGGCAGAGCGTTTTGCCGAGGCTTACTCCGACAATATAGGCGCTTGGTGCCGCGAAAACAATATACTCATGGCAGGTCATGTGATGGATGAATTTCTGCTGAAAACGCAGACATGGGCTGTCGGCGACTGCATGCGCCAGTATCGAGGCTTCGGCATTCCGGGCATAGATATGCTTGCCGATAAGCGCGAGCTGACGACTGCAAAGCAGGCGCAAAGCATGAGCCGTCAGATGGGCGCCCCGGGTGTTCTCTCCGAGCTTTACGGCGTGACGAGATGGGAATTTGACTTTCGCGGGCACAAGCTTCAGGGTGACTGGCAGGCGGCAATGGGCATAACCGTGCGCGTGCCGCATCTCTACTGGGCTTCCATGCGCGGCGAGGCAAAGCGCGATTATCCCGCTTCCATAGGTCATCAATCACCTTGGTATAAGGAATACAGACTCATAGAGGACCATTTTGCGAGAGTGAACACCGCGATGACGCGCGGCAAAGCCGATGTTCGTATTGCTGTTATTCATCCGATAGAGAGCTTCTGGCTTGCTTACGGACCGAACGACCGCTCATCGACGGCAATTCGCGAGAAGGACAATCTCTTCTGCGATCTTACGCGTTGGCTGATAACAAACGGCATGGATTTTGATTTCATATGCGAGGCGATGCTTCCGTCGCAGTATAAAAAGACGGAGAGCGGCTTTGCCGTCGGCGAGATGAAATATGACGCGGTGGTCGTCCCAAACCTTGTGACGCTGCGCAAAACTACGCTCGACGCGCTGAAAAACTTCCGCAAGGCAGGCGGAGAAGTGGTGTTCATGGGCAATATACCGACTCATGTCGACGCAGTGGAGAGCGGCGACGCGGCGGAATTTGCAAAGTCATGCATCCATGTGAATCCGCTCAAGGATGAAGTGCTCGCAAGTCTTGAAAAATACAGGGATGTGCAGGTCTGCACGGGCTCCGGAGACACTTATTCCAATATAGTTTATCAGATGCGCACGGACGGGGAGAAAAAGCATCTTTTCATCGCGCATCTCTACCGTGCGGGCGATCTTGATATTTCATTCCTCGATACGCTGACGGTAAAACTGCGCGGGGAATGGAAAGTTACGCTGCTCGATACCGAAACGGGCGAAATCAGACCTATGCCCGCAAAATATGAGGGCGGCAATACCTCTGTAAAATGGATAAGCGGCGCCTGCTCATCGCTCCTGCTTGAGCTGGAGGAGGGAAGAGGAGAGGTCGGCGAGGTAAGCGAAGAGAGCTTCTCGGGAGAGGAAATTCTCGCGGGAGAAGCGGAGATTTCTCTTGCCGAGCCGAATGTGCTCCTGCTTGACAAGCCCTCTTACAGCCTGAACGGCGGCGAGATAAAGCGCGAACGCGATATTCTCTATACGGATATGGCTGTTCGCGATGCGCTCGGCATCCGTCGTCGCGGAAGCCATATGAAGCAGCCTTGGGCTGAGCCGCTTGACAAGAATCCGCAGGATAAACTCACGCTTTACTATGATTTCGAGAGCGATATCGAATATGAGGGCGCGGAACTGGCACTCGAATGTCTCGAATATACGGATGATATCATATTCAACGGTGAAAATGTCAGCCACAATGTCGTAGGCTACTATATAGACGAGGACGCACTGCTCAAAATTGCTTTGCCGAAAATAAAGAAAGGTGAAAACCGCCTCGTGATAAACTATCGCTTCGGAGATATAACACAGCTTGAGAGCTGCTTTATACTCGGTAAATTCGGTGTGAAACTGACGGGCACATCCGCAAAGATAACGGAAATGCCGAAAAAGATAGGATATATGGACATCGTATCGCAGGGCATGCCGTTTTACGGCGGAAACCTCACCTATAAGACTTCTTTTGTTTCTGACGGCGGCGAAAAGACGCTCGAGATAACAAGATATGCGGGCGCGCTCATGAAAGTGCGCATGGACGGAAAAGAGATGGGCGCGATGATTTATCCGCCGGCAAGACTGAAGCTCGGCGCCGTCTCCGCAGGTGAGCACACGCTTGAAATAACGCTCTACGGAAACAGGGCGAATACATTCGGTACGCTCCATAATGTAGACGAAAATATAAGCTATTGCGGTCCCGCAAGCTGGATTACGCGCGGCGGCAGATTCTGGTGCCCCGAGTATATAACAAAGAGAACGGGTATACTCACTTCGCCGAGAATGCTGACAAAATAAACATTTTTCCATAAAAAAAGCTCTGCCCGAAAGCAGAGCTTTTTTTGATGTGTTTTTTAAATCTTCTCAAAATCGTCCACGGAAAGAGTAAACATTACGGCACCGCCGATTGTCACCTTTTCCTCTACGGAATGATTGAGTATGCCTCTGCCGAAAGCCTCCACCGAGGGAGAAATCTTTTCGCGCGTCGTGCAGTATTTTTTCAGTATTTCCTTAAGCTCCGGCAGACGCTTTTCGTCCGTACCTATGAGCAGGGTGGTATTTCCTACCATGAGAAAACCACCCGTGGTGGAAAGTTGGGTCACAAAGAAGTCGCGTCCCGTCAGCGCCGTTATCGCTGTTCTGCTGTCGTCGTTGTTTATTACCGCAATTACAAGTTTCATATATTTCCTCCTACATATCAAATTTCAAAAGATTGAGACTGTCTTTATCGAGCGCGTTTACATCCTCTATTTCATAGCGATTGTCGTTTGAATCGCGGATAAGTATGCGCCCGTCATAGAGCGTTTTTATATCTATGCTCGTATTCAGTATCGCGAAGCTGTGTTCGCCGCGGTCGGTCGCCACAGTCCATGTGATGTTTCCGTATTTTTCCACGCGGGAAATAATCTTCTTTATCTTCGGGACTATGTAATACGATTCAAGGCATTCCTGTATTGCCTTTTTCGACTCGGGCATCAGATTGTTTATATCGCGTATTATCGCTATCTCCTTGCCGTTTTCATCGAGAAGAGAAATGTATTTCGATATTCCCGAAACGGGGAAGAGCCGCAGAGGCTCGAGATTTTCAAAGCATCTGCCGTCGTATGTTTCGAGGCGAACGGAGACATTTCCCGTTTTTGTAATGCGAACTTCGTCGCCGTTTATGAAAAATCCTATCATTTCAGTCTGCCTCCTTATTCGAGATGCTCTTTTTCTTTATCGAGCTTGACCTGGTCTGCCATCGACTGAATCTTCACGAGCTTGTAATATTTGCCCTGCTTCGCCATCAACTCGTCGGGCGTGCCGAATTCCGCGATTCTGCCCTTGTCGATAACGACTATCTTATCCGCCTGCTTCAGGGTGGAGAGTCGGTGCGCTATCATGAGCGTTGTTCTGCCTTTGACGAGGTTGTTTATCGCATCCTGAATGAGTTTTTCCGTTTCGGAATCGACGGCGCTTGTCGCTTCGTCGAAGATAAGCACACTCGGATTATTGAGTATTGCACGGGCAATGGATATTCGCTGGCGTTCGCCGCCGGAGAGACCTACGCCGCGCTCACCGAGGATTGTATCGTATGCATCGGGATGGCGCAGGATGAATTCATGCGCGTTTGCTATATCCGCCGCCATCAGCACTTCTTCTATCGTGGCATTCGGCTTGGCGTATGCGATGTTATTGAAAATGGTATCGGAGAACATCATCGCTTCCTGCTGAACATAGCCTATCTTTGTTCTGAAATAGCTCATGTCTATTGTCTTGATATCTCTGCCGTCGAGCAGAATCTGACCGTCGTAGTTGTCATAGAAGCGCATGAAGAGGTTTATCAGCGTTGTTTTGCCCGAGCCTGTCGTTCCGACGATGCCGACGGCTTCGCCGGGCTCTATAGTGAGATTTATATCGGAGAGGACATTTTTTGTCTTATCGAAAGAGAAGCTTACATGGCGGAATTCCACCTTGCCGCTTATATGGTCGGGTATATTGCCTTTTCCGTCATCATGCTCTGGCTCGGCATCGAGAATATCCATTACACGCTCCGCAGAGGTGAGTGCGCTCTGATACGAGTCGTTGAGTCCCGCAAAGAAGTTTACGGGTCCGTAAAACATCGAGGTATACGAAATGAACGAAACGAGCAGACCGAGCGAGATATCGGGGCTTCCGTTTATAACCTGCAAACCGCCGACATCCCATATTATGAGTGAGCCGCAGACCACGACAAACGAAATAAGCGAAGAGAATATGCTGGACATTTTGCCTGCGCGCACACTTACCTTGAACCATTCGTTATTCTGCTTTTCAAGGCGCTTCGAGGCGCGCTTTTCACCCGAAAATGCCTTTACGACGCGGATACACGGGATAGAGTCGGTGAGCACAGAGGAAACCGCCGTCCATTTTCTCCAGATTCGTCTGTAGAACGGGCGGATTTTCCGTCCGAATTTACGGGAGGCATATACAACAAACGGAACCGGAATAAGCGAGAGAAGCGAAAGCTTCCAGTTCATTGTTATCATTATTATGACTATGCCGACGAGCAGGAAAAGCTGTGTTATGACATCCTGGGTGATACGCAGGATGAACGCCTGAAGATTGCTTGTGTCGTTGCTGATTCTGTTTATGACGGAGCCTGTGGAGGTCTTGTCATAAAACTTCATCGGCAGATGCTGCGCCTTTTCGAAAACATCGTTTCGCAGGTCGGCGACGATGCTGTCGCCGGCGCGGCGGAGGAGCGTTCCTCGGATGGCGCCGAGCAGATACTGAATTATGTATGTTCCGAGCAGGAACGCAACGATTATATAGAGCGCCTGCCTGTTTTTACTCGGGATGACATCGTCGACGAGCATCTTCGTGATATACGGCGGCACAAGGCTCAGCGCCGTTATTACCACGGACATGATGACCGATATGCAGATGATTTTAAACTCGGGTCTGACATATTTCACAAGCTTCGATACAAGCTTGCCCTTGGAGGCGCAGTTGAGACAGTCGGCTCCCGGGCGGACAAGGTTTCTGCCGCATTTCGGGCAGACTGTGCAGAAGCTTTTGTAAGCGGAAATGACGCTTTCCATGGCTTCGTCCGTCGGCACTCCCGAATTTATCTTGTCTATGAAGAGCACGGCGGAATTGAAGAGCGCCGTCACCGCATATGTGGCGCGCGCTATCTGCCACTTTTCGCCGCTTTTCGTGACGGCAAGCAGGAAAGCGTTTCCGTACATGCGCTTTATCGTGAGGCTGTCCACATCACTGTACGGTACGGTATCGCAGACGATATCGCCGCCGTCCTCGCGATGGGCTGTTATTATCCCGCGGTCGGTGAACTCCGCAAGCGACTGACCGTAATTTCCGCCGGGAAGCAGGTCTGTCACTATCCTGAAAAGCTCGCGCTCGTTTTCGCCGAGCATTTCCCGTATTTTTGTTTCCAATGAGCTGTCTGATATTTTTTTATTTTCCAACGGTAAAGCAAAATCCATAATCCTTTTCCTCTCGTTTTCCGTTCCCGTTTTTAATAAATTTTCTGTAGGATATCATGTCTGAGCGCATTTGTCAACATCAAAACATAAATTTCACAAGGAAATTTTTCTGTTACGGTGTCAGCCGTATCCGCCGTATTGACATAATGAAAAAGTCGGTGTATAATTTAAAAAGAGACTGAAAATTACGGATTAAAAGGAAAATAGCATGGAAATAAAAGCTGTATTTATCGACATTGACAATACGCTTCTTGATTTTGACGGGTATGTCAGACAAACTATGAAAAGCGGATTTGAGATTTTTTCATTGAAGCGTTATGAGCCGTATATGTATGATGTTTTCACGAGAATAAACAACGCGCTTTGGAAAGAGATAGAAAGAGGAGAGCTTACTTTCGCCGAGCTTGAAAATGTCAGATGGAACAAAATTTTCGAAGCTCTCGGAATAGATTTTGACGGAAAGGTATTTGAAGATTACTTCCGCAACGCACTGAACGAAAGCGCGATACCGGAAAACGGCGCATATGAGCTTTTGAAATATCTCTCGGAAAAATATATCGTCTGCGCCGCAAGCAACGGTCCTTTTCTTCAGCAAATGCATCGGCTGGAACTTGCAGACATGGCAAAATATTTTGATTATATATTTATTTCCGAGCAGGTGGGTGTATCGAAACCGTCGCACGAATTTTTTGATTATGCGTTTTCGCATCTGAACGGAAAGAACGGAAGAAGCGGAAAATCGATATTGCCGCACGAAACTATTATTATAGGAGATTCTCTCTCATCCGACATAGCCGGCGGCAAGGAATACGGAATGAAAACATGTTACTATAATAAAAACAGGTGTTCCGTATCTCCGGAAATTGCCGATTTTGTGGTTTCAGAGCTTGCCGATATAACGGAATTTCTGTAATGCTTGTTGTATCAGGTGCAGTATTTACAGCTCGAAAATTTGGCTATTTTGCCAAAATTGACAAAGATAGCTCAAATATGTTGACTAAAATTAGAATAAGTGTTATTATTTATATAAGTAGACAGTTTGTTAAAAAGGAGAAGCGGCGGCATGATAAACGATATACAGAAAGCAAGTATATGGAAAAGATTTGCCGCCGCTCTCCTTGATTTTATTCTTATAGCCACCATAGCCGTCGGAATGGCTGCTCTCATTTCGCTTATCACAGGCTATGACAAGGCAAACGACAGGCTCAGCGAAATCTATGCCGAATACGAAGAAAAATACGGCATAGACAGGACAAAAAGCATTGATTCGCTCACGGAAGAGGAAATGAAGCGATACGAAGAGGCGGACAAAGCCATATCGCAGGATGAAGAAGCGATAAAGGCGTACAGCCGTGTCATAAACCTGACCCTCGTGATAACATCGCTCGGTATATTTTCGGGAGTGATGATAGGCGAATTCGTCATCCCTTTGATTCTCAAAAACGGACAGACCGTCGGCAAAAAAGTTTTCGGCATCGGCGTAATGATGACAGGCGGCATAAAAATAAAAACCGTGGCGCTCTTTATCCGCGCCGTGCTCGGGAAATACACGATAGAAACGATGATTCCCGTGCTTATTATAATAATGATATATTTCGGCAGCATAGGCATTATCGGACCTGTGGTCCTCGGGCTTATCCTGCTTCTCCAGCTGATTTTGCTGGCTGCTACGAGCAATAATTCGCTTATTCACGATTTGATTTCCGATACGGTTGTAATAGATATGGCGAGCCAGAGAATCTTTGATTCCGAGAGCGAACTCATAGAATACGAAAAGAAAATTCATGCCGAATCAGTGGCAAAATCGCCATACTGAGCGGCGCACCGTTTTACCGACAAAAGCAATACAAATAAGCATATGACATGGGAGCAGGGCAAAATGGAGCAGGCTGGTAATCTACTGTAAATAAATCACGAAAGGCGCACTCTGTGCGTCGTTTCGTCATGTCAAAAGCCGGATTTTGTTCCCGCTGTTAATGAAATGTGAAAAAATATGCAGACGATTAAATGAGTATATTAAACCTAAGGAAAGGATTTTATATGAAAGTAGAACTTCAGAATCTGACAAAAATCTTCCCGAGCCGAAACAAGAAGTCGGGTGACAAGGTCGTTGCGGTGAGCGATTTCAACTTCACCATACCGGACGGCAAACTTGTCGGTCTTCTCGGACCATCCGGCTGCGGAAAGAGCACAACACTCTATATGATATGCGGACTTCAGAAGCCGACAAGCGGCAAAATCTTCTTCGGTGAGGACGATGTCACCGACCTTTCTCCCGAAAACAGAGGCGTCGGTCTCGTTTTCCAGAACTATGCGCTCTATCCGCATATGACTGTAAAGCAGAATATTCTTTTCCCGCTGCAGAACCTCAAGGGTGCTGACAAGCTTGACAAGGAAACTATGCTTGAGCGCGCATACGAAGCGGCTAAGCTTGTCCAGATAGACAATCTCATGGACAGAAAGCCGAGCGAGCTTTCGGGCGGTCAGCAGCAGAGAGTTGCCATTGCCCGCGCACTCGTAAAGATGCCGAGAGTGCTCCTGCTTGACGAGCCGCTCTCTAACCTTGACGCGCGTCTGCGTCTCCAGACGAGAGAGGAAATCCGCCGCATCCAGCGCGAAACGAAGATTACGACGGTATTCGTAACGCACGACCAGGAGGAAGCGATGAGCATCTCCGATATGATAGTCGTCATGAAGCTCGGCGTTATCCAGCAGGTAGGCGCTCCGCAGGAGGTATATGACAATCCCGTGAACCTCTTTGTTGCAAAGTTTCTCGGAACTCCTCCGATAAATGTTCTCGAAGGCAGAATCTCCGCAGGCAAGCTTTACATAGGTGAGGATGCCGTTCTTTCCGTACCCGGGCTTGATGACAGGGAAGTTTATGTCGCTATCCGTCCCGAGGGCTTTATTCCCGACGAAAAGGGCGCACTCTGCTGCAAGCTTTCGAGCGTTGAGGTAATGGGACGCGATGTCAGCATCGTTTCCACAAACACATTCTCGTGCAATCCCGTAATCCGCTCCATAATAAATTCGGACTATAAGATAGATGCTACAGCCGAAATGGTTCGCTACAATCTGAAGCCGAATAAAACATTTATTTTTGATAAAGAAACCGAAGAAAGAATTTATTTTGAGGTAAAATAATTATGGTTGAAAGTAAACAGCAATGGAAGGCGTGGCTGTATCTCTCTCCTGCGATAGTCCTTTTGCTCGTATTTACGGTTTGGCCTATAATAAATACGGTTCGCATGGCTTTTCTCGAGAACTATAACGGACTCGCAGCCATAGGAGGCGCTACCTTCAAAATCGGATTCGGGAATTTTGCTAAGGTTGTCAAATACGGCAACTTCCTGCAGTGCCTGAAAAATACCGCGCTTCTCTGTATTCTTACCGTTCCGATTTCCACTTTTTTGGCTTTGATAATAGCCGTCTGCCTTAATTCTATCAAATTCCTGCAGAAGCCTCTGCAGACGATATTCTTCCTTCCTTATGTCACAAACTCCATAGCGATAGGCATGGTTTTTGCCGCTATGTTCAATGTAATAGGAAATATCGTAGGCTCCGTAAATTCCGAGGCAAGCCTCATAACAAGCGTCGGAATAGTAAATAATGTTATAGAGTTTTTCGGAGGTACTCCGATAAGCTGGATAAACAGCGGTTCGACATACGGGGCGAATATAGCTGTAATGGTTATATATATCGTATGGAATGCGCTTCCTTTCAAGATTCTGATACTTCTCGGCGGACTCCAGAGCGTAAACAAGCAGTATTATGACGCCGCAAGGGTTGACGGCACTTCGAGAATAAGAATTTTTTCGAGAATAACCGTGCCGCTCCTTTCTCCGATGATAGCTTATGTTGTAATAACGGGCTTCATCGGCGGATTCAAGGAATATACGAGCATCGTCGGTATATTCGGTGAGAAGCTCGGTCCCGTGCATGACCCTGGCAGACTCAATACGATGGTTGGATACATTTACGAGTCTCTCGAGCGAAGCAAGCAGGGTCAGGCAAGCGCCGCCGCACTCATTCTTTTCGGCATAATTCTTGTTGTCACACTGATAAATCTCTATGTCAGCAAGAAAAAAGTTCATTATTAAGGAGGCGGCTGTATGGACAAGACAAAAACCTCTACCATGCATGAAAAAGATTTGCAGCAGGTTTCGGTAAAACAGCGCATAATGAAGATTCTCGTCATGTTTCTCATATACGCTTTCCTTATATGTGTTGCGATATTCGTGCTTTTCCCGTTTTACTGGATGCTCATCTCGTCAGTGAAGAGCCTTGATGAATACCGCCTCAATGTTCCGACGATGTGGCCGCGCAGTATGCTTTTCTCAAACTACAAGACGGCTTTTGAATCGGCAAGTCTCGGAAGGCTCTTTCTCAATACCGCATATGTAGGTATTGTTTCCACGCTGCTTTCTCTCGTGATAACGGTGTTGTCGGCATTTGCTTTTGCAAGACTGGAATTCAAAGGCAAAAATACGCTTTTTGCCGCGCTCCTTGCCACGATGATGATTCCGGGCGAGCTTTTCACCATAACAAACTACAGCACGGTGGCTTCACTCGGCTGGATGAAAACCTATAAGGTTCTGATTATTCCTTTCCTCGTCAGCGTATTCTACATCTACCTGCTCCGTCAGAACTTTTTGCAGATACCAAACGAGCTTTATCTCGCCGCCAAGGTGGACGGCACAAGCGATATCAAATATCTCTGGAAAGTCATGATACCGCTTTCTCTTCCGACGCTCATCTCCATAACGATACTCAAGATGATGGGCGCATGGAACTCATATGTATGGCCGCGTCTCGTTGCGAACGACGAAGCGCACCGTATGATAACAAACGGCTTGCGCAACGCCTTTACCGATACCACGGGAGATGTAAACTATCCTGTGCAGATGGCGGCTGTCGCGCTCGTTTCGCTCCCGCTTTTCCTTGTATTTGTGTTCTTACGCAAATATATCATGAAAGGCGTCAGCCGAAGCGGAATCAAAGGATGATAAGCTTCGAGAGAGGCTATTATCGGATAAATCAAAAAAATAAAAACAGGAGGAATCCACACTATGATGAAGAAAATCTTATCTGTTCTGCTTTTGGTTGCCATGGTTTTTGTTATGGCTTCCTGCGGAGGCAATGCGAAAAAAGGCATTCCGAACTTTGATGTTCCCGAAAGCGGATACGACGGCAGTGAGGTTACCATCACATTTTACCACACGATGGGCTCAAATCTGACAGAGGTTCTTAACCGCTACATTGAGTCTTTCAACAAGCTTTATCCGAATATCCACATCGTTCATTCTCAGGTTGGCAGCTATGATGATGTGAGAGACCAGATAAGCACGGAAATCACGGTAAAGAATCAGCCGAACATCGCTTACTGCTATCCCGACCATGTTGCTCTCTATAATCTTGCAGGCGCAGTTGCTACGCTTGACAATCTTATCGACAGCAAGATAACCGTAAAGAGAGCAGACGGCACAGAGGAAGTTCTCGGTCTCACAAAGGCGCAGAAGGACGATTTCATTGAGGGTTACTACAATGAAGGCATGCAGTTCGGCGACGGACTCATGTACACAATGCCTTTCTCTAAATCCACAGAGGTTCTTTATTACAACAAGACATTCTTCGATGCAAACGGTCTCAAGGTTCCCACTACATGGGATGAGATGGAAGAGACAATGAAGAAAATAAAGGAAATCGACCCCAATTCTATTCCTCTCGGATACGATAGTGAAGGCAACTGGTTCATCACCATGTGTGAGCAGTACAAGTCCGATTATACAAGTGCTGAAGGCGAGCATTATCTCTTTGACAACGAAACAAACAGAAACTTCGTAAAGAAGTTCCGCGAATGGTATCAGAAAGGCTACCTCACAACTCAGTCGCTTTTCGGTGCATACACATCCGGTCTTTTCACAGCTCAGACAGGTACAAAGAGCTATATGTCCATCGGTTCTTCCGCAGGTGCTACACACCAGCGTCCCAATAAGGTAGACGGCGCTTATCCTTTCGATGTAGGCATAGCTACCATCCCTCAGGTTTCCCAGTCAAATAAGAAAGTTATTTCTCAGGGTCCGAGCGTATGTATCTTCAAGAAAGACAATGCTCAGGAAGTTGTCGCTTCCTGGCTCTTCGTGAAGTACCTCACAACAAGCACTGATTTCCAGGCAGAGTTCTCCATGGCTTCCGGCTATGTTCCCGTTCTCAAGTCTGTTGCAAACAACGAAGCATACAAGGCATTCGTTGAAAAGGCAGACGGCGGCAACTATATTTCCGCACTCAGCGCAAAGGTTTGCCTTGAGCAGGAAAGCGCATACTACACATCTCCCGCATTCAACGGTTCTTCCACAGCCCGCGACCAGGTCGGCAAGCTTCTTGCAAAGTGCCTGACAGCTGACGACGGCGGCGATGTTGATGCTATGATAAAGAAGGCATTCAAGGATGCTATCGCAGAGTGTGAATATTAATGAGTAAAATATCCGAAAAGTTTATGCGCATCTCGGCGCTACTTCTGCTGATATGTCTGCTTTTGCCGTTTGTTTTCGCCTGTGGCGATACTCCTGTCGAAAATACGACAGAAAGCACCACTGTGCCGATACCGATTGAGATAAAGGACTATGTATCGATGCTGAAGCTCGATATGACATCCGATACACTCAAGCAGGAGGTGACTGTGCGCAGTTTTGTGGACGGCGATACGACGCATTTCCATGTTCCCGAGAGTGTGGTTTCCGGCGGAGTGCTCAAGGCGAGATATCTCGCGATAAATACTCCCGAATCCACGGGTAAAATCGAGGAATACGGCAAGGCGGCATCGAATTTCACACGCTCAAAGCTCGAAAATGCCGATGCTATCATGATAGAATCGGACGACGGAAAGTGGAATGTCGATTCCACAGGCGGCAGATATCTTGTATGGGTTTGGTATAAGCCGAAAGGCGAGAGCGAATATCGCAATCTGAATCTGGAGATTCTCCAGAACGGGCTTGCCATCGCTTCATCCACGGCAAACAACCGCTACGGCACAACATGCATGGCGGCGCTTGACCAGGCAAAGGCGCAGAAGCTGAATGTATATTCCGGCGAGCGCGACCCCGATTTCTACTATGGTGACGCTGTGGAGCTTGCTCTGAAAGAGCTTCGTGCAAATCCCGAGGCTTACAACGGCAAAAAGGTCGCTTTCGAGGGCATAATCTCGAGTGACAACAGCAACAGCATAACCGTTGAGGAATACGATGCCGATACAGATATGTATTACGGTATCTCCGTTTACTACGGATTTTCGCTGAGCGGCGCGGGACTTGATATAATCTCGGTCGGCAATCGCTCGAGAATAGTCGGCACTGTGCAGTATTATGAGGCCGGCGGCATATATCAGGTATCGGGCTTATCATACAATATGATGCGCCCCGATGACCCGAGCAATCTCAAAAAGATAAGCGATGGGCACACGCCCGCATACAGGGAGACATCCGCCGCGACATTTGCTTCCGAGGTAACTCTGGAGGGCGAAGAGGGAAGTATCACCGCAAAATATGCCGAGCTTGCTCTTGCCACTACGATTTCCATGAAAGGGCTTACCGTTAAGGAAGTCGAATCGGTCGGCAAAGAAGGTACCTCGTCATACGGCGAAATGACTCTCATCTGCACGGCAGACGACGGCACTGAGATAAGGCTTCGCACAGAGGCGATGAATGATTCGGAAGGAAAGCTTGTCACACCCGATGATTTACTCGGCAAAAATATTGATATCAGAGGAATTGTCGATTACTATGCCGGCAATTATCAGATAAAGATATTTTCATACAAACACATTTTGTTCAACAATTAAAGAATAACAAGGAGGCAAACCATGAAAAGATTTTTGGCTTTTGTTTTTGCACTTGCACTTTGTCTTTCGGTGTTTGTCGGATGCGGTGATAAGCCAAATCCCGATAAGCCTAAGGCAAATCCGTTAGACCTCGCAAAGGAATATCTTTATACAATGTATAAGAACGCCACAGTTACCACTCCCGAGGACTACGAGGTGGTAGCCGCTATCAATATAAACGGCGTTGATTATCCGATAGACTGGACTGTAGAAGCTACAAGCGGCTCTGCCGAGAACATCGTTATCACACCCAACGATAAGGGCATGGTAGTAATAGATGTAAACGAAGAAGCCGATGCAGAGACGCTTTACAACCTCGTCGCTACAATAAAGAACGAAGCAGGCGAGACAGTTTCCGTTTCCTTTGCTCACAGACTTCCCGAGGGTGCTCCCGCCGATATGATTGTCGCAGAAGTTGTAGAGAAAGCATTTGCTCTTGAGGATGGCGCAACAATGAAGGGCACACAGGTTCTTCGCGGTGAAATCGTTGAAATTCCATCTGCCTACAGCGCAGATTACAAGAATATCACAGTCAACATCAAGATAGGTGAAAGAATAATTCAGTGCTTCCGTCTCAAAGGCGGCGAGGACCTCAAGGTCGGCGATGTTATTACCGTTACGGGTACTATCAAGAATTACGGCGGCACGATCGAATTTGACAAGGGTTGCACATATTCCAAGGATATGAGCGTAGAAGAGGCGAAGCAGCTTCTGACAGCCGAGAAGGCTTATGCTCTTGAGAACGGCGCAACAATGAAGGGTACGCAGGTTCTCCGTGGCGAGATAGTTGAGATTCCCTCTGCATACAGTGCAGATTACAAGAATATCACGGTCAATATCAAAGTAGGCGAAAGAATAATCCAGTGCTTCCGTCTCAAGGGCGGCGAGGATCTCAAGGTCGGCGATGTTATTACCGTTACAGGTATCATCAAGAACTACAACGGTACAGTTGAATTTGACAAGGGCTGCACATATTCCAAGACTATGACTATCGACGAGGCTAAAGACATTCTCGTTGCAGAAAATGCATATGCACTTGAACAAGGCGCTACGATGAAGGGTCTGCAGGAGCTTTGCGGCGAGATAGTTGAGATTCCCTCTGCATACAGTGCAGATTACAAGAATATCACAGTCAATATCAAAGTAGGCGAAAGAATAATCCAGTGCTTCCGTCTCAAGGGCGGCGAGGATCTCAAGGTCGGTGATGTTATTACCGTTACCGGTACCATCAAGAACTACAACGGTACAATCGAATTTGACAAGGGCTGCACATATGTAAAGTAATTTGGCATTGATGCTGTGATTTCGCATGTCAATATCAAATAGATAACAGAGCGCCGCGGATTTCCGCGGCGCTCTGTTATATCAGCAATCAGAAAGGCAGAGAATTTTTATCTCAGTCTTTTTTGTTTTTATCTTTCGGCTTTATTGCGGCGATGAGGTAGACGCACCCGATTATTATCAGGCAGACGCCGAATATGCCGAGCATTCCTTCTCCCATGATGGGAAGGCTATCGAGAAAAGCTTTTACATCAAACATATGAAATCCTCCTTACGAAACGAGAGCGACGATAAGACCGCCGGCTATAACAGAAGCTATCTGACCGGAAACATTTACGCCTACTGTATGCATGAGCAGGAAGTTCTGCGGATCTTCCGCAAGTCCCATCTTGTGGATTACGCGCGCCGACATCGGGAAAGCCGAAATGCCTGCCGCACCTATCATCGGGTTTATCTTCTTCTTTGAGAAAAGGTTGATAAGCTTTGCAAAAAGCACGCCGCCGACTGTATCAAATATGAACGCCACGAGACCGAGTGCGATAATCAGGAGGGTCTCTTTCTTAATGAATTTATCTGCTTGCATCTGTGTTGCTATGGTGATGCCGAGCAGAAGCGTGATGAGATTTGCAAGAACCTTTTGTGCTGTTTCCGAGAGTGAATCGAGCACGCCGCATTCGCGGAGCAGATTACCGAACATGAGGAAGCCTATGAGCGAAACGCTCTTCGGCGCTATGATGCCGACGATTATAGTGAGTATAATCGGGAAAAGGATTCTTGTGAGCTTGGAAACGCTCTTTGCTTCATAGGGCATGCGGATAAGTCGCTCTTTTTTTGTCGTCATCAGCTTTATCACAGGAGGCTGGATTATAGGCACGAGTGCCATATATGAATATGCCGCTACCATGATGGCACCGATAAATTGTGACTTGAGAAGCTTTGCCACGACTATGGAGGTGGGACCGTCTGCCGCGCCGATTATGGCGATAGAGGCGGCATCATTGAGTTCAAAACCGAAGAGGCGAGCCATGCTGAGCGTGAAGAAGATGCCGAATTGCGCCGCCGCGCCGAAAAGCAGGAGCTTCGGATTTGAGAGGAGCGGACCGAAATCAATCATCGCGCCTATGCCGATGAAGAGGAGCAGAGGGAAAAGCTCGCCGCTTTCCTCTCCGATACCGATATCGAAAAGCTTTGAGAGGGCGCCGATTTCCGTTCCCTGCGTGAGCGCGCCGGAGAAAGGCAGGTTCACGAGTATTGCGCCGAAGCCCATCGGGAGCAGGAGCGCAGGCTCCATATCCTTTTTAATGGCGAGGTAGATGAGCAGAGCACCTATAGCCCACATGATGATGTGCTTATAGGATATCGCCTGCAACTGCTCAAGAATTTGAGATAAAATTCCCATAAAATGTTTCTTCCTTTCAAAAAAAGTATAAAAAAACAGACCTTCAAAGCCGCTGCAAAAGCACAGTAGCCCGAAAGTCTTGCGATTTAATGCATCGTCGGGTGAAACACCGTGATGACGGCGATGCAACGGGACAAGCCCGCACGCTACTCCCTTTTGGGAAATGATGTTAATATTTTATCATAGAAGTGCCTTTTTGTAAAGTGGTTTTGCAAATATTTTTAAAGAAAAAATGGAGGGATTCTATTGACATTTGGCGAAAATTGTTTTATACTGACATATCAAAAAAAATTAAAGGAGGCTTTCATATGAGCAAGGTTATCGTGCCGAAGGGATATAAAGCAACTCTCGGGCTTTATGACACGCAGACGGCAATAGGTATGTTAAAACGAATTTTTGAGGAGAGGCTTTGTAATGTTCTTAATCTGAAGCGTGTTTCCGCGCCGCTTTTTGTAGACCCGGAGACAGGACTAAACGATGATCTGAACGGCATTGAGCGCCCTGTGCGTTTCGATATCAAGGATACGGGGAAAGACGCCGTGGTAGTTCATTCTCTCGCAAAATGGAAGCGCATGGCGCTTGATTTATACTGCTTCCATGAGGGTGAGGGTCTCTATACGGATATGAATGCAATCCGCCGTGATGAGGAGCTGGACAATCTTCATTCCATATATACCGACCAGTGGGACTGGGAGAAGATAATCACACCCGAAACAAGGACGGTCACTTATCTGAAAAATACCGTAAAGGGAATAGTAGGCGCAATATGCGACACGCTCGATATGCTTAAGGTAAGGTATCCGCAGATAACGGTCGAGCTTGAGCGTATCGTCAGCTTTGTCACTACTCAGGAGCTGGAGGATATGTATCCCGACCTCACACCGAAGGAGAGGGAAAACGAATATCTTCGCAAGCATAAGACGGCATTTATCATGCAGATAGGCGACAAGCTGAAATCAGGCAAGCCGCACGACGGCAGAGCGCCCGACTATGACGACTGGAAACTCAACGGAGATATCCTCTTTTGGAATGATATTCTCGGCTGTGCTTTTGAGATTTCATCGATGGGCATACGCGTAGACCCGGAGGCGATGGACAGACAGCTCAGCGCCGCAGGCGCGGACGACAGGAGAAAGCTTCCTTTCCACAGTGCGCTTCTGGCAGGCAAGCTCCCTCTTACCATGGGCGGAGGCATAGGTCAGTCGCGTCTCTCCATGCTCCTGCTCGGTAAGGCGCATATAGGCGAGGTTCAGGTTTCGCTCTGGGATGATGAAACGAGAAGAATCTGCGCCGAAAACGGAATCATTCTGCTTTGATTTTTCCGATTTGCGAAAATAATTGCCTTGCAAGTCACACAGAAAAGTATAGAAAACATATTACTGAGAAAGCGTATGATAAAATGAACGATAAAATACTTGACTGGGCGATGAAAATACAGAGCATAGCGCAGATAGGACTTGCCTACTGCAAGGACCCGTTTGACAGGGAGCGATATGAGAATCTTCGCGACATATCAGCCGAAATGCTCGCAGAGCGAACGGGAATCTCCGAGGAAAAGGCGCGCGATGTTTTTCTCTGCGAAGAGGGATATCAGACGCCGAAAGTCGATACGAGAGCCGCTATTTTCAGAGACGGGAAAATACTCATGGTGCATGAGAAAAACGGCACATGGTCGCTTCCCGGCGGTTGGTGCGATGTAGACAGGTCGATAGCTACGAACACCGTAAAGGAAGTAAAGGAAGAGACGGGACTTGATGCAACGGCTGAGAAGCTGATAGCTATTCAGGACTGGCGGCTTCACAATGTCCGCAATTATGTCTACGGCGTGCTCAAGGCTTTTGTGCTTTGTAGCGTCGCGGGTGGGACTTTCGAGGAGAACATAGAAACCGTCGGCATAGAATATTTTGCAAGAGACGAGCTTCCCGAGCGCCTTGCCGTCGAGAAAACGACGCGCGAGCAGATACTTATGTGCTTTGATGCGAACGAAAACAGAGGCTTGGAAACACAGTTTGACTGATATATAGGAAAGTCGGGCGAATATCGCCCGACTTTTTTGCACGATTTTCAGCGGAGCTCTTGACAAACGGTACGATTTGGCGTATAATAACGCTATGTTATGCATAACAAAATGTTATTATAGGAGGAAAAGTCATGCCGGCAATAAAAAAGGTATCGAGAGAGGATATTATAGATGCGGCTGTGGAGGTTTTGCGCGAGGGGGGATTTTCCGCTGTAAATGCGAGAAGTGTGGCGCAGAAGCTCGGCTGTTCCACTCAGCCTATCTATTTTTCTTTTCGCAATATGTCGGAGCTGAAGCAGGCGCTGACCGACCGCGCCACGGAAATGCACAAAACGCGCGTGCGCGATTCTCTGCGCGCCTGCGAGGGAATCGACACAAGATACAGCAGTTACGGTATGGGCTTTGTCAGATTTGCGGCGGAGGAAAAGCAGCTTTTCCGCTGGCTTTATATCGATGGCGGGCATACAAGCCCTTATAAGAGCGATGTGCTTTATGATGAGATAATCGATGTGATAGTCGAGGATTTCGGATACGACAGGGAAACCGCGGAAAAATTCCATCGCGACATGCTGTATTATTCTTACGGCTTGGCGATTCTTGCCAATATCGGACATCTGGGGCTTGACGACAAGGAACTTCGGATGGCATTCAGCCGTGAATTCCGTGCTCTTACTTCGCTTTACGGCAAGCCGCCCAAATCTCCTGAATTTGCCATGAAAGCAGAGTTTACATTATGAATCTTAAGCTGTCTTTTTCATGGGTGGGACTTGTGATTTTCGCTCTGCCCATGCTCATCAATATTGCCTATGCGCTTTTCCCGCCTGCGGGTGAAGCGGCGCAGGCAAAAAGCACGGCGCGGTGGCTTGAGGCAGTTGAGAATGTCAGCCGAATCGCATATCTTGTCATGCTTACTTTTTTTGTTAGCGAAAAGCCGCTTGAGGTGAAAAGCGCATGGTTTTATATTGCAATAGCCTTTCTTGTGCTTTATTATCTCGTGTGGATTAGATATTTTGCGGGCGGGCGCGATACAGCGCTCCTCGGCAAAGCGTTTCTTTTCGTGCCGATGCCGCTTGCCGTTTTTCCCGTGATGTATTTCCTCTGCGCCGCGATATGGATGCACAATTTTCCCGCAGCGATAATCATGGTTATATTCGGCGCGGCGCATATAACCGTATCTGTTCGGTCGTTTCGGTGATTTTTGATTTACGACAAGGAGAATGGAAATGAAAAAGATTTATCCGCGCACGGGTGACAGGCAGATAGTATATCTGCGCGATGTCATCACAAACCCGAATATCGAGGTTGGCGAATACACCATATACAATGATTTTATACATGACCCGCGCGATTTTGAAAAGAACAATGTGCTTTACCATTATCCGATAAACGGCGACAAGCTGAAGATAGGGAAGTTCTGCTCGATAGCATGCGGCGCAAAGTTTCTTTTCACAAGCGGAAATCACTCGATGAAATCGCTCTCCACATATACATTTCCCATATTTTTTGACGAATGGGAGCTTGATAAAAAGGACATATGCACGGCTTGGGACAACAAGGGAGATACTGTCATCGGAAACGATGTGTGGATAGGCTACGAGGCGGTCATTATGTCGGGTGTGAAGATAGGCGACGGAGCCATCATCGGTACGCGCGCAGTGGTGACAAAGGATGTGCCGCCGTATACAATCGTCGGCGGTGTGCCCGCAAAGCCGATACGAAAGCGCTTTGACGATGCGACGATAGAAAAACTTGAAGCCATTTGCTGGTGGGACTGGGACGAAGAAAAAATAAAACGCAATATCGCGGCAATTCAGTCGGGAGACATCACGGCTCTGGAAAATGCAAGCTGGTAAAAGCATGGCAGAATAAAATAACCCTGCATAAGGCATATCACTTATGCAGGGTTATTTTCATATAGTTTTATTCTGCTCGATTATTTCAGAACAGAGATTGCGTCCTTGATGGTTTTTTCAAGAGCCTCTTTGCCGTATTTATCCACCTCGGCTTTATTCTTTTCGCCATGGGTGAGACATCCCGCGCCGCCGATACATCCGCCGACGCACGCCATGCCCTCGATAAAGTTGGCTTGCAGTTTGCCTGCTTTCTTTTGCAGGAGCGCTATCTTGCATTGCTCGATTCCGTCGCAGGAGCAGGGCTTCAAAACAAATTCGAGATTCTGCTCTTTTAAGCCCTCGGCTACAGCATCGGCAAGTCCGCCGCAACGGGCAAAGATTCTGCCGAAGTAGGAAGCATTGTCAAGCACGCCCTCTTCAAGCGTTGTGATATCGATTTCTTTGCTGTCAAAGAGCGCCTGAAGCTCTTCAAATGTCAGAACAGCATCAACATATGGCTTGACGCTCTCTTTCTGAACTTCCATTTTCTTTGCAGTGCACGGACCGATAAAGACTGTCTTGCAGTTTTCTTCATGCTCCTTCAGATATTTCGCTATCGTCGCCATAGGCGAGAGGTTATGTGAAACAAACTGTGCCAGATCGGGAAAGCTTTTCTCTATATAATCGACAAAGGCAGGGCAGCAGGAGCTTGTCAGAAATCCCTTTTCGGCAAGTTCCTTTGACTCAGCCTGTGCTACCATATCGGCACCGAGCGCTGCTTCAATAACTGTATGGAAGCCGAGCTTGCGCAGTCCGGTGATAACCTGACCGAGCTTGGCATAATTAAACTGGCTGGAGACAGAAGGCGCCACGATGGCATATATCTTGTAGTTCTGATTGCCATGGCTGCCTTTCAGCATATCTATAACATTGAGTATGAAAGACTTATCGCTGATTGCACCGAACGGGCAGGTATAAACGCAGGCGCCGCAGGAGATGCATTTATCGTTATTGATGCAAGCCTGCTTGTCCTCGCCCATGTAGATAGCCTTGACCTTGCAGGCTGTTTCGCAGGGGCGCTGATAATTGTGAATAGCGCTGTAGGGGCAGACCTTGGAGCAGGCACCGCATTCCTTGCATTTTGTCTTGTCGATATGCGCGACATGATTTTCGTCAAACGAGATGGCGCCGAAGCGGCATACATCCTCACAGCGGTGAGCAAGACAGCCGCGGCAGGCGTTTGTAACCTCATAGCCGCCCATCGGGCATTCGTCGCAGGCGATATCGATAACCTCGATGACATTCGGGTTTTTCTTATTGCCGCCCATGGCGAGTTTGACGCGCTCGTTCAGTATCGCTCTCTCTTTATAGACACAACAACGCATGGTCGGAACCTTGCCGGGCACAATTATCGTCGGGATATCAAGCAGATTATCCTGCAGGGTATCTGCCCATGCCTGCTTTGCTACTTCACGCAGGACTTTGTATTTAAGGTGTTGTACCTTGGTATCAAATTTTCTCATATGCAACTCCTATCAGAAATAGCTGACCTTTATATGCTTTCCCATCTGCTTGAGACAAGCGGACAGCTCTTCCACAAGATTCATTTTTATATTAAAGTTTATCGGCAAATCCGGATTCTGATGCGCCGGATTTACAGCGCGACCGACATAGAAGTTTATATCCGTCGCTTCCTCAAAGAGCATGCGGCAGATAAGCGATGCGCCGTCGTGTCCGTAGCTCCATTTTTCGTAGAGTTTATTTTCGCCTATCGCATCCTTGGCATATTCCACGACGCGGTTTACCGTGATTACGCCCTCTGTAACGAGATCGACACCTTCGATTTTCGCAATCGGGGGAATATCGGAACGCACGAAACTTATGTCGGCTTCGACTTTTTTGCCGAGATACTTTGCGGCAATGGACGAAGTTGTGCCGCCGCAGACGATATGCTTGCCTTCCTTGGCAAAGAAAAGCGCCATCATGCGGTTGCAGTCGTCGCGGTCTCTCGGCGGACCGAAAAGAATATTCATCGGCACGCGCTTGCGTATCTTGATTACACAGGCTGTCGCATCGTCGCCGGGGCGACCGCCGTAAAGCTTGTTTGCTTCGTCTATGAGAATCGTCGACAGTGTTTTTGCGGTATATCCGCCTGCTGCCGCCGCTTCCATAAATTCGATTATATCTTCGCGCTTCCAGCCGAAATTATAAGCAAGTCCTATTCCGGCATGGGGGCAACCGTCGCTCATGGCGATGAATATATCATCCTCCTGGAGCTTTATCAGCGATTGATAAATCTTCTTGCCGCCGATAGTCGTTTCCGTTTTCGGATAGTCGTAATTCTTGCCGTCGCGAAGCAGGATAGTGAGCGGATTGTCATACTGTATCAGCTCCATCTCGCGGTTTTCTACGAGCCTCATGATGGTAAAGGTGGAATACGCGACCCCTCTCACGGAGCATATCGGGAGCGTCTGCGCGATTGTTTCGACACAGTCGGAAAGCGAAAGCCCCTCAGCCACCATCGTAGAGATGATTTTGCTTGTCAGAGTGGAAAGAATACTCGCCTTGACGCCGCTTCCGAGTCCGTCTGCCAACACAATGACAGAGGAATTGTCATCCGGCTCAAGAATATCGACATGGTCTCCGCAAAGCTGCTCGCCTATATGGTTGATGCTTTTATAGCCGATATCGGCACAAAGATCATTCATCGGAAACACTCTCTTTCAGCTTGGTAAGGGCAATCTTGGTTTCAGCGGCGGTCTCGCCGAGAAGCGATGCAATCTCCTGAACGATACGCATCTGCTTGTCCACGACTTTATCCGCGGTCTCTACCGTCTGATTGCGCTGTTTCTCGCGCTTTTCACGCTCTTTTTCTTCATCGGTGACATCTCTCATGATGCAGAGAAGCATATGGTATGTACCGTCGTAAATAACCGTCTCTTCCACATATCTGTCATATTCGGCAAGGTATGTTCTGCGGTTGCGGATGCTCTGCTTGCTCTCGAGAACCTCGAGGAAAGGCTTCGGCTCCAGTATACGCACAACCTGATCGCCGAGAATATCGGATGCATGGCGGATATTGAGAATCTTCAGCGCCGCGGGATTTATCTGCTGAACCTCCAGCGCGTCGTTGACAACGATAAGCGCATTCGGCGTATTCGAAACGATGCAGTCGGAGAAGCTCTCGGCTTTTTCCTTGAGATAAGGCAGACACATGGAAATCTCCGCCTTTCCGTGATAGATGGCTATCGCCTTTTCACGGCAGGTATCATAACCGCACGAACCGCAGTTCAGCTCGTCCTCGGGGCGGTTTTTGCCCATTTTCTTGAGAATAGCCTTGATTTCATCCTCAGACGGAATGCCGTATCTGCGCTCGATGGGCTCAAAACGCTTTTTAAGCTCGAGTGCATCCGGCTGCTCGACATCGAAATCCTCATTACCGGCATAGTCCGCAACAGCCTGATAGTCGCCTACGGGAGAGCGATGATACCGCTCCATGGCAGGTCCGCCGATACAACTGCCCGCGCAGGCGGACATTTCGATAAAGCATTTATGAACATTGCCGCTCTCGATATCCTTGAGCGCGTTAATGCAGTTTTCAACGCCGTCTACGGCAAGATATGTATATCCCGGGGCGTTTTGCGCCATTGTCTTGAGTATGCCGCCCGTTGTCGGGAAGAAGCGCGCACGGCTATGCTCCGTATCGTCCATATCGGGTTCAAGCTCGATATGTTCGGCTTTCAGCCATGATGTCAGCTCTTCGTAAGCAAGCACCGCATCGACAATGCCATCATAATGGTCGGCTTCGTCTTTCTTTGCGACGCACGGACCGATGAAAACGGTCTTTGCCTCCGGATTTCTCTTTTTTATCTCGGTGCAGTGAGCCTGCATCGGGGACATGATGTCGGCAAGGCAGGGAAGAAGAGAGGGAAAATATTTCTGAACAAGAAGATTTATCGAATGGCAGCAAGATGATATGACAACATCCTGACCGTCCTCCGCAAGCATTCTTTCATATTCGGTTTTTACTATCGAAGCGCCGATTGCGGTTTCTTCCACATCGGCAAAGCCAAGCTTTTTGAGCGCTTTTCTCATTCCCTCTATGCCGATGCCGGGATAATTTGCAATAAACGAGGGAGCAAGGCTGGCATATACGGGCGAGCCTGACTGGATAAGTACCTTGACCTTTTCGGTCTCGTCTACTATCTGCTTTGCATTCTGCGGGCAGACGACAAGGCAATGACCGCAGAGAATGCATTCGTTTCCGATGATGTGTGCCTGATTTCCCGAGAAGCGTATGGACTTTACGGGGCAGTGGCGAATGCACTTATAGCAGTTTTTGCAATTTGATTTTTTCAGTGTCAGACATTCAGACAAGGTTATTCCTCCTTTGCTTTTTGAACGGCGGGCATAATTGTCTTATCCCAGAATTCGCCGAAGCTCTCCGGAGTGATTCCGGTGAAAACTTCGTCTCCGACAGTGAGAGTCACGCCGATGCGGTTGCATCGACCCGAGCAGAAAGCACCCGTCAATACGATTTCATCCTCCAGCTTGTTTTTTGCGATTTTTTCCTGAAGCAGCTCAACGATTCGCGGTGCGCCCTTGAGATGACATGAGCTGCCGACGCATACCTCGATAAATATCATAATTACACCTTTGCTTTGATTTCTTTGTCAAAGAAATCCTTGACTGTTTCGGGTGTTACGGAGAAGAACTCGCCGTCAACCGTAACGCAGACGCCGAGCTGGCATTTGCCCATGCAGAATGTTCCGCCGAGCTCAACCTTATCGCCGAGGCCCGCCTCGCTTATATAGTACTGGAGTCCCTCCACTACCTGACGGGAACCTTTGATGTGACATGAGGAACCGATGCAAACTGTTACTTTCATTTTAAATTCTTCCTTTCAATGTTATTCATAATCAACGACATTCACCCAGCTGTGGAGGAATTCGCGTTCTTTTTCGTTGCCTTTTACTGTCTGTGAAGCGGCGACTATCGGCATCCACTTCTGAACATATTTCTTTTCTATACGGCTCTTTGCACAGAAAAGTTCGAGATATTTTTCGGCACCGTTTATGTCGCCGTTCAGCCAGAAGAGCAGATATGTTCTTGCCGCGTCTGCCGAACCGTTGCCCTGTGTCGCATGCGACCAGTCGAGGATATACGGCGTCCCGTCCTCGGTGATGATGATATTTGACGGATTGAAGTCGCCGTGGCAGAGCTTGCTGTGCTTCGGCATATCGTCGAGTCTGGTAAAGAGTTCATAGCGCGTTGTCGCGTCGAAATCCGTCTGCGAGATTTTTCTGCTCATCTTGTCGCGCAGCTTTGTGAGAAGCGGACAGCGCTTTGACTGCACTTCAATCTGCAGGTCTACAAAAAATTCAAGATATTCGTCTTTCTTTTCGGGGTTCTCAAGCATAAGCTGCGCGAGTGTTTTACCCTTGATATAATCGGTGACAATAGTCCATTTGCCATCCATGAGTGTCACCTCATGAACAATCGGAACATGGAGTCCCGTTTCTTCGACTCTTGCCTGATTCAGTGCTTCACTCAGAACATCGGCTTTGGAATACGACGCGTCGAACACTTTCATGCATAGATCGCCGTCGCGGTATACCGTCTTGTTGTTTCTGACCGCAATTATTCTATCGAGATTCATTCTTTATCCCTTTTCCTCCTTGCAACCTTATCCATGCGCTTTCGCATGAATGCCGGAAAATATGTATAATATTTGTTATTTTATCAATTATAGAATACAACAGCGTCGAAAAAAAGGGAAGTGCAGTTTTTATATATCGGTATGGTATTTATCGATATAACGAATAACGAAACAAAATTCCGCGATTCCGATTGGCGTATTCGGCTTGTTTTCCTTTCTGCCGCAAGATGCGACGGCGGCGTGACGGCAGGCTCATCTTCCCGTGAAAAGCTCGCGCTTTACGCGGCAGAGTTCTGTTATAAAAGCTCTGTCGAGCTCTGTCAGATGATAGTCTTTTTTGTATATGATAAGATCCTTGTAAACTTTATGATTTTCGGAGCATGTTTTCTGCACGAGACCGAAGCGGCGCAGAAGCGACTGCGGAATCGGAGAAGCCCACATGAATGTATTCGGATTTTTGGAAAGCAGTTCAAACTGGCTTGCCCGCTCGAAAACGAAAATTCTTTTTTCCATTTCCGGCAGTTCTTCTTTCTTTACCTCGGCGAGAGGAAGCGACGGAACATACGGGTCGGCATGGGCTATTTCGACAAGATTGGTAAGGTCGGAAAAGCCTATCTCGTCAAGAGATGCAAGCGGGGAATTTTCGCTTGTCACCAGTACATAGCGAAATTCGGTTATAAGCTCGTATGAGAGTCCTTTGCTGTCCATCATATCCTTGTAATATTTGTCATACTGTTCGGCATAGCGGATGATGCCGAGCGAATAATCGGACTCGAGAATGTTTTTTACGGCGCGCATAGCGTTTGTTTCTTTATAAAAGATTTCAAATCCGCCGTCTGTCGGGAGGCTCGCGGAAAAGGAAGAAAACGCATCGCTGATATAGCTTGCCCTCGGAACGGAAATCGAAAATTTCTTTTTCTCCGAAAAGCCGTGGCGAAACATATTTTCTACGGTATCGACCTGCTTGAGAATACTTTCCGCATATTTCAGAAATTCTTCGCCCTCGGGGGTTACCCTCATGCCTTTCGGCGAGCGCGCGAAGATATTTACGCCGAGCGATGTCTCAAGCTCCTTGATGCAGCGGCTGAGGTTCGGCTGGTCCATATACAGCTTTTCGGCGGCTTTGTTTATCGAGCCGCTGGCGGCAACCTCGACCGCATATTTGAAATACAGTAAGTTCATTTTTTCTCCTCTTATCCGAAATGTGCCGTTATCTTATAAAGTACATAAGAATTATATCAAAAAATACCCGTTTTGTCAACCGGATTTGCGAAATGCGGTGCTGTTTTTCGGATGTAAATACATACATGACACACAGCTTTTTCCCATATTGAAATTTTGCTGTATTTATGGTATACTTATACCGAAAAAACAAAAACGGATAAAAAATCGTATTTTTAACTTGAATTAAGAAATCAATGCTACAATATGGGAAAATGCGAAAGGAGGCAGCATTATGCGTATTCTGCTTGCCGAGGACGAAAAGGCGCTTGCAAAAGCCATCGTCAAAATATTCGAAAAAAACAATTATTCAGCCGATGCGGTTTATGACGGCGAGGAGGCACTGGCTTATATCGAATCGGGAAATTACGATGTCGCAGTTCTCGATATCATGATGCCGAAACTGGACGGAATTTCTGTTCTGAAAAAGGTGCGCGCATCGGGAAACCGCATTCCGATTCTGATGCTTACCGCAAAATCAGAGATAGAGGACAGGGTTCTCGGGCTTGACAGCGGCGCAAACGACTATCTGCCAAAGCCATTTGACACAAGAGAGCTGCTTGCCCGCATACGCGCCATCACGCGGACAAAGGAAGAGACGGACACAAAGCTTGGCTTCGGAAACATTACGCTCGACAGGGCAACATTTGAGCTCTCGTCGCCGACGGGCAGCTTCCGCCTTGCAAATAAGGAATACCAGATGATGGAATATTTCCTCTCAAATCCGAGGCGTATAATTTCTGCCGAGCAGTTCATGGAGAAGATATGGGGCTATGACAGCGACGCGGAAATAAATGTGGTATGGGTTTACATTTCATATCTGCGCAAAAAGCTGACGGCACTCGGCGCCGATATAGCGATAAAGGCATCGCGCAATGCGGGATATTCTCTGGAGGTCTGCGATGATAAATAAACTGAAAAGGAAATTCATAATCCTCGCAACGGTTTCCATGCTCCTGCTCATGACGGTGCTCGTCGGCGTCATGAATCTGATAAATTATTCCATTGTGGTGAAGGAAAGCGACGCTGTACTTGATGTCATTTCGCAGCCGGATAATCCGTTTTTCGATAAGGGTGACCCTCCGGAGAAGCCCGACGATATCGGCGGTGACGGTATCGGAGGGGACAACAAGGGCGCAGACGACAAATTCATCCCGCACGGAATGTCGCCCGAGGTGCCGTATGAATCGCGCTTTTTCTCCGTGACAGTCGCGTCCGACGGCACGATAAAGGAATCCGATTTTTCGCGGATTCTTTCCGTAGACAGCACATCCGCAGGCAAATATATCGAAAAAGCGCAGAGTGGCGGCGAGCGCGGCTTTGTCGGGCAGTTCCGCTATGCGAAAGCGGAAAGAAACGGCGAGACGCGGATATTCTTCCTCGATTGCGGACGCAAGCTCGATTCGTTTCATTCGTTCCTGCGAACAAGCCTTTGCGTCGGACTTCTCGGGTGCGTTGTTGTTTTTATAGCGTTTATCTTCGTATCGGGCAGGATAGTGAAGCCTATAGCCGAAAGCTATGAAAAGCAAAAGCGTTTTGTTTCGGATGCGGGGCACGAGATGAAAACGCCGCTGACCATCATCAATGCAAATCTCGACCTGCTCGACGGAGAGGTTGACGAAGAGGAGCTTGACGATATCAGAACGCAGACAAAGCGCATGACGGAGCTGACAAACAATCTCGTATATCTCTCCAAAATGGAGGAATCCGAGCACAAAACCGCGATGGTGGAAATGCCGCTCTCGGATATCGTCGGCGAGACGGTAAATTCTTTCCACACGCTAACGGCTTCAAAAAATATAGAAATGTCCGCAGATATTGCAGGCGGCATAACGGCAAAGGGCTCGCCCGATGCGATACGCAGGCTCGCTTCGATTCTGCTTGAAAACGCGGTGAAATATTCGCCGGACGGCGGAAAGATTACTGCTACTCTTTCGCAAAGCAAGAAAAACGCGACGCTTTCCGTATACAATACGACGGAAACGGAGATAGACAAAGCGACGCTGCCTTATGTTTTTGACAGATTCTACCGCACGGATGCCTCGAGAAATTCGGAAACGGGCGGGCACGGCATAGGGCTCTCGATAGCAAAGGCAATAGTCACGGTTCACGGCGGCAGTATCTCGGCAAGCACCGAAAGCGGCAGGGACTTCCGCATAACGGCAGTGATTCCTCTCTGATAAGCACTCAAAAAATCGGCAGAAAAAAATCTGCCGATTTTTTTGTTTCTTTTAAGTCCGTTTAAGTCTTGCGCGGTAAAATGTCATTGCAAGAGAGGAGGATACGCTTTGATAAGTTATGTTTTCAAACGATATGAGCTTAAGTATCTACTCACGCAGGAGCAATATCTGAAAGTAAGAGACGAGATAGAAAAGAGGCTTTCGCCCGATGTTTTCGGGAAAACCGTCATCCAGAGCCTGTATTACGATACAGCCGATGACAGGCTCGTCCGAGCATCTAACGAAAAGCCTGTTTTCAAAGAAAAACTCCGTCTGCGCGCCTATGGGCTAAGCGACGGCGAGAAAGATGGCTATATCGAAATGAAGCGCAAATACGACGGGGTCGTATACAAGCGCAGAGTCGCCTGCAGGGAAGATGAAGCGGCGGATATATTTTCGGGAAAATATCCTGATTCACAGATAGGAAAAGAGCTTGAATATTTTATCCGTTTTTACGGAAAGCTTTCTCCGAGGATGCTTATTCTTTATGACAGGGAAGCCTTTACCGATAAAAACAGCGACCTGCGCGTCACATTTGACAAAAATGTGCGGTACCGCACGACAGAGCTGAATCTTCACACATCGCTTGACGGCAAGGCACTGCTGCAGGACGGAACAGTGCTCATGGAGCTGAAGAGCGGCACGGCTTTTCCGCTGTGGCTCTGCGAGATGCTTTGCCGTGAGGACATAAAAAAGCAATCTTTTTCAAAATACGGTGCCGCATATGCACGCGAGCACGCAAAAACGACAAAATCAATTTTATCAAGGAGTGAAATCTTATGTTTGAATCCATTTTCAGTGACGGAAACATCGCTGCTGTCAGCTTCTTCATCGCTTTGAGCGTAGCACTCGTATGCGGCATCATATACGCATTTCTCGCGTGTCGCAACTCACGCTCTTCCATGAATTTCGCAATAGCGACGGCACTTATACCCATGACCGTGGCTGCCGTCATCGCACTCGTAAACGGCAATCTCGGCGTCGGCGTCGCCATAGCGGGCGCTTTTGGGCTTGTAAGGTTCCGTTCCGCACCGGGCACGGCGCGCGAAATAGCCGTGATTTTCATCGCCATGGCGGCAGGTCTTGCCTTTGGTATGGGATATCTTGCCTACGGCGCGATCTTCCTCCTCGCATCTGGTGTTTTGCTCTATGCTTTCGGCATATTCGTCGCAAAGGCGGACAGCCTCCGAGGAATGGAAAAGAAAGTCAAGGTGACTATTCCCGAGGCGCTGGATTACACATCCGTATTTGACGATATCTTCTCGGAATATACGGAAAAATCCGAGCTTGAAACCGTCAAATCGACCAATATGGGCAGTATGTTCAGGCTGACATACCGCGTTACGCTGAAAAATGCGGAGTGCGAAAAGCCTATGATTGACGCGATACGCACACGCAACGGAAATCTTGAAATACAATGCTCCCGCGCAGACATTAACGAGAGCGAACTGTAAGAAACGAGGTATATCATGAAAAAATTATTATCTTTATTACTGGTTCTTTGCTTTTTGGCTGTCGGTGCACTGACTTCGTGCGGCTCGGTACAGGACGGTACGACAGGTGGCATAACAGTGACAGACGGAACACAGCAGAGTAATCCGACTAATCCCGCAGAGCCGCCGCAGTCCGGCGAATCGCAGACGACGGGAGCAACTGTTGCGACTGAGAAAACGGACATTCCGAACAATCTACCCGATGAAGCCAACACACTGAAAATTTCATGCTCCGAGGGCACAAACAACTGTTGGAGTATTGACGGGCAGACGCTGACATTCTCGGGGTTGACGGCTGATACCGTCTGCTCGATTTCGGGAAGCTTCAACGGGCAGATAGTCATAGACGGCGGCGACGATTATAAATTCAAGCTTGAAATGTGCGGTCTGACTCTCTACAGCGGCGAGCAGAATCCGATAACGATACTTTCAGGCGACAAAGTCACGCTGAGCGCAAAAAAAGAGACGAAAAACTATATATACGATACACGCGAGGCTGTTTCCGATGATGACGAGACGGCATATTCGGCGGCAGTATACGCAAAATGCGACCTTGAGCTTGCAGGCAAAGGCGAGCTTACCGTTATCTCGTCAAACAACAACGGCATCCACACCAAAGATGACCTCAAGGTCAAAAATCTCACTCTGTCCGTCACATGCGAGGACAATGCGCTCAAAGGCAACGACAGCGTAAGCATCACAGGCGGTATTCTCACGCTTATCGCAAAGTCAGGCGACGGAATAAAGACGAAAAACAGCGATATATCGTCAAAGGGCAATCAGCGCGGAACAGTCACGATTTCGGGCGGAACGGTGAATATCTATGCCGCATGCGACGGTATAGATGCCGCATACGATGCCGATATAAGCGACGATGCGATAGTGAATATATATACCGACAGCTATTCTCCTTATGCGGAAATTTCCGCGGGCAACAATACGGGCAATGAAAATTTCCCCTCCGGTAACGATAATTCGGGCTTTCCGTCCGGCGGCAATCCCGGCATGCCCGCTGATATCGGAAACAGCGGAACTGACGGCAACGGAAACGGCGGCGGTAATTTCGGCGGTAACAGCGGATTCGGCGGTGGCAGCTTTGGCGGAAACGGTGGCTTCGGCGGTAACGGCAGTTTCGGAGGTGACGGCGGATTCGGTGGCGGCGGCAGACCCGGCGGTCAGGGCGGCATGAACGACGGAAACAGCGAAAAAGGCGATTATTCCACCAAGGGAATAAAAGCCGACAATGAAATTCACATTTCGGGCGGCACGATAACCGTAAATTCATATGACGACGCAATCCATGCAAACGGCGGAGACGCGCTTGAAAACGGCGAGACCGCAACGGGAAATATCCTCATCGGCGGAGGCACACTGACGCTTTTCACAAAGGATGACGGCGTCCATGCCGACGGCACGCTTACCGTATCGGGAGGAAAAATCGAAATTACGGGCAACTATGAGGGACTTGAAGGCACATTTGTCGCGGTAACAGGCGGCGATATCTCGATAGTTTCATCCGACGACGGCATAAATGCGACAACCACCTCGGGCACAGGAATCACATTTGAGGGCGGCACGGTTTATATCTATGCGGGCGGGGACGGTATCGACTCAAACAGCCGCACATCGTATCAGGGAATACTTTTTGCGGGCGGCAATATCACTGTTGTAAGCACATCGGGCGGCGACTCGTCAATCGACACCGAGCAGGGCTACACATATACCGGCGGCACGGTGCTCGCGCTCTGCCCGTCAAACGGCATGGGAAATGAAGCCGTGAACTGTCGTAATTTTTCCTCGATCGGCACAAAGACAACTCTGAACCTCTCGCAGGGACAGACGGTGAATGTAAAAGTCGGCGGAAATACCGTCGCTTCCGTAACAATGCCTTGCCGCCTTTCCGCGCTTGCGGTTTACCTCAGCTCGGCAAATGCAAGCTTCTCGGCAGAATAATTTGTGCATTTGCGACAAAATAATTGATTTTGTATATGACGCATTGAATAAGTTTCACAAAAATCAAAAAATATTCGAAATGTATTGAAAAGCGTAAAATTTTGTGCTAAAATATGAGTGAATCGGAAAAGCTGCCTTTTGGCAGCTTTTCAAAGGGCTATCGGTTAGCCTCGGCTAACTACATAAAACCGATTGCAAACTGCTGTATTGCGCCGAGTGGGGAAGCGATATATTGTTTTTCCGCTCGGGCAAAACGGCAAATCAAACAAGGAAAGGATAAATTGAAATGATTAAAACAACTGTAAAAATCGACGGAATGATGTGCGGAATGTGCGAAAGCCACATGAATGACAAAATAAGAAACAGATTCAAGGTGAAGAGCGTGAAATCATCCCATACAAAAGGCGAAAGCGTAATCCTGTCCGAAACCAAATTGAACGAAGCCGACCTGAGGGCGACAATCGAAGAGATAGGCTATACGCCGCTGTCTGTTACGACAGAGGAATATGAAAAGAAAGGTCTTTTCGGCATTTTCGGGAGGTAAAGCGCTATGAAAATCATTATATCGGCGCTTATAGCCCTTTGCATATTCGGGCTTATCACATCCACGAAAAATATATGCTACTCTTATTTGCGTAAAAAATCAAAGAAAAATTATCAACTATGAATTGCGGAGGAAAGAAAATGCCAATCGTAGAATTTCAGAATGTCACCCGTATATATTCAAGCGGCGACCACGAGCAAAAGGCGCTTGACAGCGTAAATCTAACCTTAGATGAGGGCAAGCTTGTCGTCATACTCGGTCCTTCGGGCGCAGGAAAGAGTACACTGCTCAATCTGCTCGGCGGGCTTGACAGCCCGACTTCGGGAAAAATCACAGTATGCGGCAGTGATATCTCGACGCTCACCAAAAATGAGCTCGCCGACTACCGCGCCGAAACGGTCGGGTTTGTTTTTCAGTTTTATAATCTGATTCCTACGCTCACAGTGCACGAAAATGTCGCACTTGTAAAGGAAATAGCAAGCAACCCGCTCTCGGCAACGAAAATGCTGGAGGAGGTCGGTCTTGCCGACCATGCGAAGAATTTCCCCTCTGAGCTTTCCGGCGGCGAGCAGCAGCGCGTTTCCATTGCACGCGCACTGGCAAAAAATCCGAAAATTCTCCTTTGCGATGAGCCGACGGGCGCACTTGACTCAATGACGGGCGTTCTCGTTCTGAAGCTTCTTCTCCGCATGGCTCGTGAATACGGAAAGACGATAGTCATCGTTACGCACAATCAGAATATAGCCAAAATGGCAGATACCGTAATCCGCGTCAAAAACGGTAAGATAATATCGGCACAAGACCAGCAGAATCCCACATCGGCTGACGATATCGACTGGTAAAGGAGCGGACTATGTTGGTAAAGAAAATGCTCCGCACCGCATGGCAATACAAGGCGCAGTTCATCTCTATGGTTCTGATGGTCATGCTCGGTGTCGGTATGTTTGTCGGTTTCAATATGGAATGGGCAAGCATAGAGGAAAATATGTTCTCGTTTTTCGAGGACAGCAAATTCGCGGACTATCGCCTTGTAAGCGAAAAGGGATACTCGGAGGATGACCTCGGGAAAATCGCCGCGCTTGACGGCGTGGAAGCTGCATCGCGCTTTCTCTCGGTCAATGTCGATGTAAAAGATACGGGCGGCGACAGCGTTGCGCTCGCCGTAACCACAGACCCGGCGGTTTCATCGTTTGTCCTGATAAGCGGAGAGGCATACGACGGAAGCAGTGCCGACGGCATATGGCTCTCTGACAGATATGCCGAAGAAAACGGCGTTTCTGCCGGCGACACGGTGACTTTCGTTTACCGCAATACGGAAATCTCGGGAAAGGTAAAAGGGCTTATAAAAGCCGCGGAGCAGATGATATGCGTGCGCGACAAGACGCAGCTCATGCCAGATTTTGCAACGCACGGTTTTGCTTATATTTCGCCCGTCATGTATGAAAAGGCGCTCGGCTTCGCTTATTATCCGCAGATAAATGTGATCTCTTCGCTTGAAAAGGATGATTTTTCCGAAAAGGTCAATAAGGCTCTCGGGCAGACTACGGTCATACTCACAAAGGATGAAACTCTCTCGTATTCACAGGCTGAGGGCGAGGTGAGCGAGGGCAAGGCGATGGGAAGCATTCTCCCCGCGCTCTTTCTCCTGATAGGACTTCTGACCATGGTCACGACGATGCACAGACTGACGGCAAAGGAGAAAACGCAGATAGGCACACTGAAAGCGCTCGGTTTTCATGACAGCAGAATCACGCGCCACTATACATCGTTTGCTTTCTTTGTGGCGGTGCTCGGAACGGCACTCGGCATTGGTATGGGTTATGGCGTCGCATGGATAATCATGAATCCGAACGGAATGATGGGAACATATCTCGACCTCCCGAAATGGAAGCTTGTTTTCCCCGCATTCTGTGCCGTTGCTGTTGCTCTCATCATTGCCGCGCTCACTCTGATAGGTTTCCTTTCGGTGCGCAGAATGCTTGTGGGCACTGCGGCAGACGCGCTCCGTCCCTATACGCCCAAAAAGATGAAGCCGATGCTCATAGAGCGCACAAAGTTTTTCCATAAGCTTTCGTTCGGCACACGCTGGAATATGCGCGATATCGTGCGCCACAAGGCGAGAACCGCGATGAGCCTTGTCGGCATAGTCGGATGCACGATACTCATACTTGCGTCGTTCGGTATGAAAGACACGATGAACGCATTCCTCGATATGTACTATGACAACGGACTTAATTATTCATCGCGCATTTTCCTCTCGGAAACCGCGACAGATGCGGAAAAGCAGGAGATAATAGACAAATACAAAGGAGATTTCGGCGGTTCTGTCAGCGTTCAGCTTGATGAAAAGACGGTATCTCTCGATATTTACGATATCACGCACGATAAAATCCGCATCATGGATGAAAATACCGATAAAATAGAAATCGGCGATGGCGGCGCCTATATCTGCATGCGTCTTGCCGAAGAATTCGGTCTCGGCGTCGGAGATACATTCACCGTCAGCCCGTTCGGCACAAGCGACACATATAAGCTGAAAGTCGCGGGGATTTTCCGCAGTGTTTCGGAAAATGTAATCATTTCCGACAAATATGCGTCGGAGCTGAATCTGCCGTATACAGTTGATTCCGTTTATACGGATACCGAAAAAAGCGACATCGCGCTCTCGGATGTGATAAAATCCGTTCAGTCCAAGCAGATGATAATGGATTCTTTTGAGGCTTTTCTCTCTATAATGGATACGATGATATATCTGCTTGTGGGCGGTGCACTTCTTCTCGGAATAATCGTGCTTTATAATCTCGGCACGATGAGCTATACGGAGCGCTATCGCGAAATGGCAACGCTTAAGGTTGTCGGCTTCCGCGATAAGAAGATAGGCAGGCTTCTTTCCGGGCAGAATCTGGCGCTTTCCGTCGTCGGAATCATCATCGGCATCCCGCTCGGCGCGCTTACGCTCTCCTATCTGCTGAAAACCCTCGCTTCCGAATATGAAATGAAGATGGCTATAGGCGCAGGCTCGTATATTTTCACGGTTATACTTACCGTTGGCATGTCACTGCTTGTCAGCCTCATGGTTGCTCGGAAAAATAAGAATATTGATATGGTAGAAGCGCTGAAAGGTCAGGAATAAACTCTCGGCGCGATACAAAAGCAAAAAGGCAGGGAAGCCGCAATGCGCGGTTTCTCTGCCTTTAATTTATTTGCGTATTATTCGTAATCGACTACATCTGCCCATGTTATGAGAAAGTCTCTCTCCTCGGGCTTACCCTTGACGGATTGTGAAGCGGCAACGATGGGAAGCCATTTCTCGAAATATTCCATCGGAGAGCCGTTTTTGCGGCAGAAAAGCTCACGGTATTTTTCAGCCAGTTCCTTTTCGTCGGCAAGGCAGAAGAGCAGATATGTCCTTGCCGCGTCCGCCGCGGCGTTGCCCTGCGTGGCGTGCGACCAGTCGAGAATGAAAGGCACGCCGTCGCTCTCGCGGATGATGATATTTGATGGGTTGAAGTCGCCGTGGCATACCTTTATGCGCTTCGGCATACCTGCAAGTCTCGCGTGCAGGTTATATTTGATAGCCGCGTCGAGGTCAGCCTCGTCTATCTTGCGGTTCATTTTGTCGCGTAGCTTATTCAGCCCGGGTGCACGCTTTGAATGCACCTCGCGCTGGAGGTCGACGAAAAGGTTCAGATATTCATCGATTTTATCGGGATTTTCTTTCATCAGTGCGTCAAGCGTTTTTCCCTCGATAAATTCGGAAATTATAGCCCACCTGCCGTCGTCTGTCGCCGTGACGGAAAGGATTTTGGGGATGTTGAGCCCTGTTTCCTCGACTCTTGCCTGATTTAAGGCTTCGTTGAGTATGTCAGCCTTTGAATAGCCAAGTTCAAAGACCTTAACAGCCTTGTCGCCGTCGCGGAAGATAGTTTTGTTTGTCCTTTTTGCGATAACATTTTCAAGCTTCATGAAAAAACCTCCTGATAATTTATTGTAATATTTTATGCTATATATAGTATAACAT